>OHLY01000162.1_pt1 | contig 48076 bp, 24 predicted proteins | sample 1569251 | NCBI WGS metagenome assembly OHLY01 (sample SAMEA3879532, study PRJEB24766) | human gut metagenome | biome: human-associated habitat; feature: feces | place: USA | collected 1985/1987
CCATTTTATATTTGTTATATTTGCGCAATCATCACTATTTGAACTCATGTCAGGTATTAAAGATTTAGATATATTATTATCCAATATGGAACCTGTATTGGATGAACGTGACTTTGTTTTTTGCTCTTTCCCGACATTTGATTGGGATAAAATGCGTGAATTAAACCCGGTTGGTTTTTTCCAGGAGAAAGAAGGTATGACCTTCATTCTTGACCTGAAAGATGCCATAGGCAAAGATATGGATTGCCAGTCTGTTTACAGGCTTATTACTCTCAACGTACATTCTAGTTTAGATGCAGTGGGCTTGACAGCTGCTTTCTCGGCTAAACTTACAGAGAAAAACATTAGCGCAAATGTAATAGCAGCATATTACCACGACCATATTTTTGTGCCTAAAGAGAAGGCGGAACAAGCACTGAATGCCATTCTCGAACTTCAGAAGATTAAATAAAAAAAGGTACCCAACGCAATGTGGATACCTTTATATGATTCATTTACATAAACCGGAAAATGACTCGTCCGGTTTGTGGACCATTTACCCATTTCGGTTGTGAAGAGGGACCACACAAATCGGTGGAGTTTACTTTATTACGTACCGGAGGAATCACGTTCAGGACAGAGATTCCGCTTTTGGGGAGAGTATAAAGCAAACGGTCGCGGCCATCACGAGGCTGATATACTCCGATATACGCGTCAGGAGTTTCGTTTGTCAGACTGATAGTGCCTTCTTTCGTTTGGATATTCATCCAGGAAACATTACCAAAGTATCCTTTGAATTCGGGATATGTGAAGGTCTCACCCGGAATAGGATCGTTATAGTCGTTTTCCCATACATCGTATTGCGTTCCGTGAATACGGTTTTGCCATACACGGTAAGGTCCGGCACCCAGCCAGCGTTTGCTGATTACCTGATCTTCAGGATAGTCGAAACGAATACCCATCAAATCTACAACACCGGAGAAATTGTAGGTGTAATCCAAAGCCAAATCCCCACTCGGGTTGATTGTCCATTGAGCTTTATCCAGATTGCCCAGTTTATAATTGGCGGTAACAACCAGATTACCTCCGTCTTCTTTCACATCCAGTTTCGTAAATACGGCAGCATCCGGGAATTCGCTGTATGTGCGGTCTTTTTCTTTTGCTTTCTCATCATCGTGGTTATAGAACTGATCCAATGAGCGGTCTGCACGACGGGCTCCAATGAAACGGGGGCCATTGGCGAAACTAATCTTACGGTTATCTACAGATACCCCTTTCAGTTGTCCGTCTTTCTTTGAGAAGATGAATGTACGCTTATTCGCTTTCACAGTAAGATCATTTTCTGTCTCTGTATAAGTAGGACGACTGGACAAGGGAGAAAGCTGTTCTGTCTGCTGATTCAGTTTGTTGACCGGGAAAGTCCAGCGCCAAAGTTCATGGCCGTATGGATCGATTGCTGTCAGGTAAAGAGCATCTGTATCAGCGAGGATATTTGTTCTTATATCTAAGACACCTGCTGAATGAGCAGCCACATCACTACCCTGCACCTCTCCCTCTTTCAGCACTTGAACAGCAGCATTGGAAGCATCTGTTGCCAGCGGGAATTTTACTTGCTTCCAAAGGAAACGGCAAGTATTCAGATTCAGATAATCATAACGGTTTTCTACGGAGAATTTGCCATCAAATTGCTTGTCAATAGAAGCATTCATGATTTGCACCGGACTCCATAACTGCTTGATAGTGTAGTAGCTACCCTCCTTTTCGTGATGTGGTCCTACAATACCGTCTGCTCCAAAGTTTCCTTGGTTATCAATGAATCCGTCCATATCTACACGCTTCACACCTTCGTCTGCCAATACCCAAAGGAAGCCACCGATACAACGGGGATGCTTGCGCATCATTTCCCAATAATCGTATAATCCGGCACCATGGCCGCCATCGTATAAACCGTGCAAGAATTCCGTAGGCATAAAGATTTCCGGTAAGCGCATGTAGTTCTGGCTTTCTCCGTAAGAGCGGTAATGCATGGTTTCAAAACCGGAGAAGTTACCTTGCGGGTGAATAACCGGACGTTTCTGCGGATCGTATTTATGAAACTCTCCATCCAGTTCGGTATTCCATCCTTTTTCATTACCATTACTCCACCAAATAATAGACGGATGATTCACGTCACGTTCTATCATGCCTTCAATCAGACGTACTCCGGTGGGGGTATCATACTTGCCATGCCATCCTCCCAATTCGTCCATCACATAAAGTCCGAGAGAATCACAGGCTTCCAAAAATTCCGGGTCAGCCGGATAATGGCTCAAACGGACAGAATTCATATTCATGCTTTTCATCAAAAGAACATCTTCTATATTCTTCTCTTTACTCAACGTACGTCCACTTTCAGGACGGAAGCTATGGCGATTGACACCACGTACATTGATACGCACTCCGTTTATATAAAGTCCGTCGCTTTCACGTACTTCAATGGTACGGAAACCAAAGTTTTCCGTTTCACTATGCAGCACTTTACCGTCCTTATTCAACAGGGAGAATTGAGCTTTATAAAGATTCGGAGTTTCCGCAGTCCATAGTGCAGGGTTAGAGACATTCAGTTGCAAAGAAGTCCAGTCGCCACCCGCTTTTACAGGTACAGTGCCTTCCGCTAACTTCTTTCCTTTTTTATCTAAAATCTGTGTACGGATGCTCATTCCGTCATTAGAAATATTTGTGTAGCAGTTGGCACGGAAAGTTCCATCCATCTTTGCGTCAATGGCAATGTGCCGCAGGTTTACGGCTGGTTTCACCTCCAAGAACACCGGACGGAAGATACCGCCGAAATTCCAATAATCAGCACGACGTTCGGCAAGGTTCACACTGGCATTTTCACTCTCTTTGGCAACAGTGACTTCCAGTAAATTCTTTTTGCCATATTTCAGGAAATCCGTGACGTTGTACGAAAAACGATAGAAGGCTCCCTGATGTTTGGAACCAACTTTACGTCCGTTCACTTTTACTTCCGTATCTGTCATTGAAGCTTCAAATACAAGACTGACCTGTTTGCCGCGAAACTTTTCCGGGACTTCAAATTCGTACTTATACATACCTTTTTCATCAGCAACACCTTCAGGAAATGGTTTTCCATAGAAAGTGATCCCATACTGATAAGTGCCGAAGCCTTGCAATTCCCAACAGGAAGGTACACCAATTTTCGTCCATTTGCCGGAATTGCGTCCGTTGGTACAAAAGAAGTCCCATTCAACCATATCGTCGCATCCGTGACCGGAGAGATATTGCCTTTCCGTTTGTGGAAGGTTTTGAGCAGCCAGGGTAGTTGCCAACGCTAAGGTCGATAATAAAGTGGTTACTTTTTTCATTGTTACTTTTATAATTGTGTTAGTTATTTATTGCTATCATTGTTTACTACTGATGCGGATATGCAGCGTATGTTCTTTTTTCTCTATGGCATATTTCTTCAATACACCCGGTCCGCAACTACTGTTTCCTAATCCAAGTACGGCAGCATCCATACTAAGAATGATTTCCGCACGTGGTTTTAAATTACAATCGTGAGTTTCTTCATAGATGTCCTGTACGGTGTAATGCAGGGCAGATGCAGAAAATACGTTTTCTACCGCGTCAACACGAATACCTTTATTCTGTTTGTCGGTCAGGGTCAGATAATGCACTTCCTCTTTGTTCCCACTATCCTGCGGACGTGGATAATGTACGTACTGTTCTGCAACGCTTCCTTTCCAAAGCCCTATCATAGCAGATGTTTTGCGGTCAGGATAGTTATCCTGTGGCCCTCTGCCATACCAGGTAAATGTATCATAAGCAGGCGCCAGACAGAATGCGATACCTAAACGGGGAATTTCAGGAAGAACTCCTTGTGGCAAGAAAGTTGTTTCCAGATCAATCGTTCCATCTGAAAAGACCGTATAGACAGAAGTAGTCACCACTTTTCCTTCTTTATATAAATTACTTGTTTGAATCCGGACAATGGCCGCCCCGTCTGCACGTTTTTCATGGTGGAAAGATTCCAGATTTATCTGCGGATGATCCATTCCATGCAATTTCCAGTCTTTAGCCAACCAGTTTCCGAAGCTCTTGTCATTATCTGTCGGAGCACGGAAAACTTGAGTGACAGGCTGAACCGGAAAATCATCGGAGTGAGCCAGCATTTCTTTGTTCTTATATATAAGGGAGGTCATACTTCCGTTCACTTTCTTTTCCCACTGAACAGAAAAACCGCGACCGCTAATTAATAAAGATTTATCATCCTCTTCCACTTGAAGCGTTCCTTTATTAATTAAATCAGCAGAAGCTAAATCTCCTTTTTGCAAACAGAATTGTTCCCAAGTTACTTCATGTCCTGCCTTTGCCCAAAGAGCATCCGATTTCAAAACAATGCTTACTTTCAGTTGGCAATCGGAAAGAGAATAAATATCTTTTAATGATCGGAAAGCCGGCAAATCAATCGTTTTACTTTCGCCTGGAGTTATTTCCGGCAATGTTATTTCTCCCCGTTCTTTCTCCTTACCATCCACTGATAATGTCCACAGGCAACGATAAAGTGATAAATCAATATGATGATTCCGGTTGGTTACTCTCAACTCTCCATTCTCAACTCTCAACTCAACTGGTGCATATATCTTTTTTACCTCCCAATATTTAGGCGTAGTTTCACGGTCACTCATCAGTAATCCATTAAAGCAGAAAGCTTTTAAGTTCGGCTTATCGCCAAAGTCACCACCATAAGCCACCATGGTACGACCGTCGGGTAAAGTCTTGTAGATTCCCTGATCTACCCAATCCCATATAAAACCACCCAGCATACGGGTATTACTATATATCTCATCCCAATATTCCTTGAAATTTCCTAATGCATTTCCCATGGAATGTGCATATTCGCTCGTCATTACCGGACGGTCGTCATTGGTGCGTTCCGCAATCTCCAGCAACCGTTCCCAACGTGCATTTTCAGCGCGTTCTTTATCCTCTCCTTCTGCAATACCGGGATTTAAATATTCCTGTTTCACCCGGGTATAAAAGCGGCTGATAACATCTACCGTCTTCGGGTCAGGATTTCCGTCCACTCCCTGCGCCCCCTCATAGTGTACAGGGCGAGTGGGATCGAAATCATGCAGCCATGCCGAAATAGCAGCGAAGTTCGGTCCGTAACCGCTTTCGTTTCCCATGCTCCACATTACAATACATGGATAATTCTTATCACGTTCCGCCATACGAACCGCACGGTCCATAAATGCTGCATGCCAGTCGGGGGTACTTGCGAGTGTTCCACGCAATCCGTGTTCTTCTATATCCGCTTCGTCCATCACGTACAATCCCAAGCTGTCGCATAGCTCGTACCAACGGCTGACATTGGGGTAATGGCTGGTGCGTACGGCATTTATATTCGCCTGTTTCATTAAAAGAATATCCTGAAGCATCCGTTCTTCGCTCATGACACGTGCCGTCCGTGGATCATGTTCGTGACGGTTCACTCCACGAAAACGAACCGGATTACCATTCACTAACAGTTGTCCTTTTTTGATTTCTACAGAGCGGAAGCCCACGGCCTGTTCTATCTGTTCTACGACTCTTCTTTCTTCATTTTGGAGAGTTAAGTGTAATTTATAGAGATAGGGCGTTTCTGCCGTCCATCTTTCCGGTGATTTTATAATAGCTGACAAACGTCCCATCTTACGCGGGCCACGCTGCGGATACCATTCATTCATCCGGCTTGCTTTATGCTCCAAATCAAGAATATCTTCCACATCGCCTTTCAATGTGGCAACTTCTTTGCCTGAAGCATCCTTTAATACTCCCTGTAAGACATACCCTTTTCCGGTCATCCCTCGATATACACTGAATTGCGGATCAATCTGCAAAATAAAGTCTTTATAATCACCCACAGATGCGGGAAGAGTGCGTACCGCATAATCACGGACATGAATATCCGGTGTATGTATCAGATGAATACTACGATGAATACCACCAAAACGCCAGAAATCCTGATCTTCCAGATAAGAACCGTCACTATATCGGTAGACTTCCAGTGAAATCTGATTTTCTCCGGATTTCAGATACTTCGTGACATTAAATTCGCTCGGTTCCATACTGCCTTGGCTATACCCTACCCGCTCACCGTTGATCCAAACATAAAAGGCGCTCATTACGCCCTCAAACCGTAGAAAAGTCTGTCCATTCACTTCCCATCCGGTCGGCAATACAAAAGTGCGGCGATATTGCCCTACCGGGTTTCTTTCTTTATACGTGGTATAGTCAGTTTTCGGTTCTCCCATCACCCGTGGAGGATCTATTTTAAACGGATAGCCTGCTGAAACATAGATAGGCGTGCCATATCCGTTCACTTCCCAATTGGCGGGAACAGGAAAATCCGTCCAATCTTTATCATCAAAATTTATCTGATAGAAATTCATGACTCTTTCATTGGGAACGGGAGTCCAACGGAATTTCCAGGTTCCGTCTAAAGAAATTGAGCCGTCTCCTTTATGTACAGAGAAAGGGGTAAAAGCGGCTCTTGCCGGTTCACGGTTGATCTGGAGAACATGATGATTCTCCCAATCATGCATTGTTTGTGCCTGTGTAGGACTTACAAACAATGCGCCAAGCAGTAAAGTATATATTTTCATTCGTTCTTTTTTCTTCATATCAAGTAGACGGACGAAAGGGCATTTTGTACCCCTTTCTTTTACAGAAATATTAAAGAACAATAAAAGGAGTAACACTTTATGAAGAAAATCTTTACCTTGTGCCGTATAATTACTTCTAATATTATGATGATGAAAAAACTACTATTTAGCAGCCTCTTTTTATTAGGCAGTCTCGTTTCACAAGCACAACACGAGTACACAATTAAAGGTGAGGTAAAAGGAGTGAAAGACGGAACTCATGTTTCCTTATTTTTGACGGATGGACGTGTAGGAAGCGTAGTTGGCACGGATACGATACGTAATGGAACTTTCTTTTTTAAGCGAAATGCAGGAGAAAGTGGTATGGATCATCTGTCTCTCATGTGTCGCGATACGGATTTTCCTCCAATGGCGTTAGATGTTTATGCAACTCCGGGCGCAAAAATAAAAGTAACGGGCACAAACCCTCTGATTTATACATGGAGGGTAGACAGTCCGGTAAAAGAGCAACAAGAACATAATAGATTTATCGAGGATTCTCGTGATTTATGGGACGAATTTCAACGTATAGCAATCAAAGAGAGTGGCATGCGATCGGCTTCCGAAGCGGAACGGGAAGCACTTCAAACAAAGAGTGATAGTATATTAGCTATTATCAGCCAGCGGGAATTGAATTTGATGAAGGAAGTCCCTATTTCCAGTGTCTGGATGGAAAAATTGCTCCGTTTGAGTATGTCTTTGAAATACAATCCCAAGTTTACCCATAAAGAAGAAATACTGGCTTTGTATGACAGATTAAACGAAGAACAGAAAGCTTCCATTGAAGGACAAGAAATCAAGGTTAATCTCTTCCCTCCTAAAACGGTGAAAGAAGGAGATGACATGGCAGATGCCGATCTTTTTGATTTAGATGGAAAAGTTCATCATTTGGCTGACTTCAAAGGGAAATATATGTTACTTGATTTTTGGAGCAGCGGTTGTGGTCCCTGCATCATGGCTTTACCTGAAATGAAAGAGATTCAGGAGCAATATAAAGATCGACTCACTATCATCAGTTTGAGTTCGGATACGCAAAATAGATGGAAAGCTGCTTCTGCGCAACATGAAATGACTTGGCAAAACTTAAGTGATCTGAAACAGACTGCAGGACTATATGCTGTGTATGATGTCAACGGTATTCCAAATTATGTTCTTATCTCTCCTGAAGGTAAAATAGTGAAAATGTGGTCGGGCTATGGTCAAGGCAGCCTGAAATTAAAGATGCGTAGATATTTGGATGCGCCAAAGCGTGAGATGAGTATCACCGGGGACACCAATAGAAAAGTCGTTAACCATCCAAGTTTTGAATCGACCAATACTGATATTCTTGAAGTGAAGCAGGTAGAATTGACTGACACAGCCACTATCGTTCATTTCTATGCATATTACATACCCAAATACTGGATACAAGTAAGTGCAAACGCCCAATTAGTAGACGAGCAAGGTGCATCATACACATTACAAAAAGCTGACGGCATTACTCCCGGTAAGCATTTCTTTCTGCCTGAAAGCGGAGAAGCCGAATTTTCCCTAACTTTCAAACCATTACCTCTCAAAACTAAATTATTCAATTTCACGGAAGGAACAGCCAAAAAAGATTGGCAAATAAATGGGATAAAACTTACCAAATAAAGAAAGAAATAATAATGGGACACTGAAAAGTTATGTATACTTCCAAGTGTCCCGTTTTTTATTTATTGAATATCCAATGCATCAAAAGCAATTCCGTCCATATTTTCTGCCGAAAGTAATACTTTGTAATGTCCGGCATTGATAAAGGTTCCGGTAGTGGTGCTCATCATCTTCCATTTATCCGGTGTTTCCGGGAAGTTCAATACGTCCTCTTTCAATACTACTCCTTTTGAATCAATGAATTTCATCAAGACAGGTATTGGCTTTCCGGTAGTGTTCATATATTTAAAGCGAAGGGCGTACACTTGTGCCAACCCGGTAGAAACATTCCATTCAATGCTGTTGCCTTTTCCTTTACCAAAAAACACTCCGATCTGTTTGCGATGTTCTTTCTTTTGGAATTTGCCTTTCAGTACAGCCATTTCCGCTTCGTATGATATACTGACACGAGCATTTTTATCTTCAGGAAGCAATTCTTTCGGAGTCTTTTCCATCACTTCTTTATCCGCTTTTTCCCAGCTCCAACCGGATGCAGGGAATATCGTCGGTTTCAGTTCCTGATCTGTGCTGGCAATAGCAATGCCCGAAATCAAGGTTTGTCCTGCTTTCACTTCCGGGAAATGAATTTTCAACATTCCACCTTTCACTGTGGCATATACCACTTTCTTACAAACTCCGTCGTGACCGCTTTCAGCCCAAATATCCAAGTCGTCTAATACAACAGAATCATTCACGGCAACATCGAATATGCGCAGTCCTTCACAGTCGGTAGAAGCGCTTCCGCCCGTACCATGCCACGGCTCTGTGAAATACAGTTCAATACGATATGTTCCGTCTGCCACAGGGAAACGATATTCCAGCTGATGACGTCCGAAGCGGAAATGTTGGAATAACGTCCAGTCACGAGTGCCACGAATCGGATCATTGGTGGTACGTTGACTGGCAAGATAAGGATTCAGATCCTTGAAATTCTCCGCCCATGAACGGGAATAATTCGTATTGTCCTGCAACCATAACTGTCCGAAGCTATCTGTATAATCATCCCCTCCACAGTTGAGACGATACAGATAATTATATCCTGCCTCTCCTTTCAATATCTTTTTATCATCCTGATAAAGAAGTTCGAAGTTAGGGGCTTGCTCCAAGCCATTCAATAGGATCAGGTCTTCTGCCACCGGTTTACCTTTGTAATAGCCTACTGCACGAAGCACGTTATAACGAATATCCCGGTTTTCCCACATAAAATGAGTGCCTGTCCCGTTGTTCTTTTTACGTCCGAGGAAGGTTGCCTTTTCATTTGTCAGATCGTTGTATAGCAATACAGAATCACAATTGCTATAAGCCTCGATAGTGGCACGACGACGTCCTTTTTCAAAACGGTTGGCCCATGTATGTGATACCAGGTAAACCATCGGGTCTTTTGCAGTCGGAACATAGTTGGCGCGATACATATAATATACGTCCAACGGTTCTTCCCACGGAGTAACCAATCCTTTATAATTGAACGGACCTACTTTATCTATCTTGCGATACGCTTCATCCGGTTGGCGGCGTCCGGGATTGTCATGACTGCTGTATATCCACTGGAATTGTCCGCAAACACTATCTTTAGCCTGTTCTGCCAAACGGATTTTAGTTTCCATCAGCTGACACATACGGTCTTCACTCCACACTCCGTTCACCTGGAAATCTCCCGGCTCCGTATGTAGGTCGATGCTTCTCCACGCTCCATATTCTCCGTTCAACAATTGGTTCGCTTGAGAGAGCTCACGACCGTATTTCGTCACATTTCCTCCATACGTACCACTCCAATTTTGAATCACATTCCAGTCTGTACCCTCACCGCCATTACAGGTTGTTATGACACGCATTGTCTTTGCAGTCGGATCCATCTCCCGAATAATATCACTGCACTCCTGTGCAAACTCACGAGGCAAAGTGCTTTCATTCTGCAATCCCCACATCACCACTGACGGAGAATTACGACGTTCTTTCACCCATTGACGAAGCAACTTTTTAAAGTTCTCACGAAACTCCGGAGTGTCATACCACACGTGGGCGGAAAATTGTGTCCAAAACAAGATTCCCTTTTCATCCCAGTATTTTTGATAATCGAGATGATGGGGCTGATGAGCATCCCGGAACGCATTGAAACCGGCTGCACGTATCTGTTTTACCCTTGCGGCAACCTGTTCATTACTGAACGCATGGCTTTGTCCGAACTGATGCTCATACTCGCATACTCCATTGATAAACACGGGCTTCCCATTCAGGTAAAAACGTCCGTCTCCATCGTTTCGTTTTACCGGCCAGCTAATGGTACGAATACCGAAGGGTGTCGAAATTTCATCCGTCGTCTTCGTATCACGCTTAATCATGCTAGCCAATTTATAGAGATACGGATTTTCCGTATTCCACAAGACAGGATTCTCAACAGGAGCCTGCTGGCGAATCACTTTCATTTCTCCCGGAGCTAAAGTAATTTTCTCAACCAAACGGAACACTTGTTTTCCATCGGCATTGCTTAGTTTATTGACTAACTCTACCGTTTCTGTTGTTTTACTATAATTCTTAACCTCTGTTTCTACAAATACGTTAGCAGCCTTTTCGTCATTCCAAATATGTACACCGAAAGGTTCTATGCGAATCTCATCTGTTACTTCCAATACCACAGGACGGAAGATACCTAACGGCTGGGAACCTTCACTGAATCCCCATTCCGACGAACATCCCCCGCATACCCAAGGCATATCGGCGATCATTTCAGGATGCTCGGCTTTCACTTCCAAGCGATTCACTCCCTGTTTTAATTCATCTGTGACATCCAAAGTCAATGTGGTGCGCCCTATGGGGTGGCGTCCGAAGTCCTTTCCGTTCACTGTAATGGTGGCGTATGTACCCACTCCGTCAAAACGAAGGAAATACCGTTTGGTCAGTTGAGAGTTGAGAGTTGAGAATTGAAAGTTGTCAAGAGTGAAATCTTTTATATAGATGGCGGTACTGTGCAAATTGCCGTGAGTCAGTTGGCGATAACCGTAGTAGTCATCCCAATTATGGGGAAGATTCACTGTTTTGAAAGAAGCATGGTTTAGAGAAGATGAAGTATCAACTCCATTTTGGTCAGTCGAGTTCTTTCTTTGTAATTCTTCATTCTTTATTAAAGAAGTTTGCCAGCCTTCATTTAGTTCAATAATTTGCCGGCGGTTCTTACTCTCCGGAACCGGGAAACGGACAGCCGAACGTCCCATCGGCTTACTGGTAGCAATGGCAATGCCACGTTGCTCTGCGTTGTTTACTGCACAATAGAAATGATAAACCACTCCGTCATGTTTCACCACATAGCTCTTATGAGCAAACAGTTCATCGTAGTTCTTGGAGGGGATAATCAGGTCGGCCCCTTTCCAATCAGTCCAGTTCACCAAATCATAGCTGGCGGCAAATGTATTGAATGCTTTATATTTACGCGAAGGTTCAAAAGCAGAGAAGTAAAACATCACATACACATCTCCCATCTTTTGGATATGCGCATCTCCTGTAATGGTTCCATCTGCTTCGTGCGTAAAGACCGGATTGCCGGAGTAGCGTTTCCATGTTTTCATATCTTTGGAAAGCGCAATGCCGACACGTTCGCCCTTTAAATCCGTTTCCGGATGACGCCCGCCCGCGTTGTAATACATCACAAACGGAGCTCCCAATGTTTTATCTTTATCCCAATAAACGGTACTCTTATATTGAGTCAGTTTTTCCCACCATTGGGCATCTTTATCATGGATGCTCAAAATCGGTTTGTCCAGAGATTCCCATTCATGTGCCGTAGAAATATCTCCTTTCGTCCATGCCAGTCCGACATAAAGCGGGGCTTTTACAGCTTCGTAACCCGTTCCTTCACCACCGATATAAGTCATCCAATGGCGACCTTTATAAGTCTGAAGCTCATAGCTTCCACCCCATTCCATATCCGGCAATGCAGGAAATCCGCCACGCTGATTGCAGTCCCATTTTCCATCCCGATAAGAAAGAACCCGTCCCAAAGTGCGCCATTCGAGCAGATTATCACTTTCTGCTATCCACGTTTCGTAACCACGACCATCGGTTCCACCTTTACCGTTGTAAACCACATAAGTCATCAGCCACTTGTCTCCCTGGCGAAAAACGGTAGGACAATCAATCTTATGATAATTGTCTGCCGGGGCAACTGCAAGCCCGTATTTGTATGGTGTCTTTACTTCCTCATAAATCTGCTCCATTCGTTCCTGCGGAACTTCCCGTTGCGCATACAGAGAGAAAGTGGTGGTTATACTAAAAACTGCCAGCAATAACTTCTTCATGATACTTTTTCTAATCGTTTAATACTTAATATTTCACCACAGAGGACACAGAGGACACATTTTTATCCACTATAGAGTAACAAAGAGTCTTACGTATTTATAATCGTATGTATCGCTCTGTTTTACTTGCGGAAAAGAGAGAGAGAAGAACTCTGTGTCCTCCGTGTCCTCTGTGGTGAAATATAAATTATCATTAATAAAACAACCAATCCATTGTTTCTTCATCCCCGGCAAGCCCGGCATTACGAACTTTCGTTTCCGCAGCCGTGAATCCCAACACTTGCAGATAGCCTTTGGGTAACATCAACGTATGCTTTCCAGCCGGAAAACTATATGCATGCACATTTGCCAAAGGCATTCCGTTGATACGGACAGCATTCGTTAATACAGGTTCCGCCTGACCGTAATCATTGGCTGACGCATCGATTTCCAGTTTCGGAGCTTTTGCATACTTTTTCTGGTCATCTTTGAAATAAGCGACTAACAATTTCACCGGAGCATCCGTTTCGAAAGTGATGCTTGTGCCTTTCTCTCTCTGCTCATTTCCATTAAAGCGGAGCGCCTTCATTCCTTTCAATTCCGGAGCTACTGCTTCTATCTTACCTGGAACATCCACAAATAAAGAAATACCCTCATCCACTTTCACTGTCGGATAATTAGAAATCAGTTTCACGTTTGCAGGAGTCCAGGCAGCAATCTCGACAGTTTCAGTCACCGCATTTCCATTCTGTTTTTCTTTCAACAAAGCGAGGTTGGCTTTGAAATTTTCCAATTCCTTCTCATAGTGTACCAGCAGTTCTTTCCAAGTCTTGTTCTTTCCATCATCTCCACCGATAGGAATACGACGTTGGGCAGTTTGCATACTGTTGGCATACAAGTAATGTTCGTCCGTCAGTTCCACCAATTTGCGATAGTGTTCCAAGCTTTGTTCCATCAAAGGAATAGCTTCTTCAAGATTCTTAATCTCTTTTCCCCATTGATAATCCAATACCAGTTTGGCAGCTTTCACTTTCAGGTTGAACGCATATGCAAACTCACGATAACAATGCATATCATTCTGCAAACGTGCAAATTCATCCTTATTTGAAGAGACGGAACCTGCTGCTTTATCAATAGCCGCTACTGCTTTATCTCCATGTTCTATTACTTGAGCAACAATATCCAAAGGCATTTCACCTACATGAGGTTGCTTTTTCCATTCTTTCTCTACATACTCTATCAGCTTCTCTCCTTCTGGTCCGCAGCTTTCATAGAATCCCGGATAGATCGTATATTTGTACGGATTGACAAGCTGACTCATAAACATACCCAGTAATAACGTTTGGCGATTTCCCTCTGTAATACCGAAACGACGTAACAACTTCGGAGCAATCTCTCCGCTTTCTTCGTATGCTACACGGATATTACTTGCATTTTCGTCAGAGGTTCCGTAGAACTTGCCCAACTGATGGTCCCAGTAACCCATTTCATCTGTACGGTCGCGGTGGCAGTTCCACGCATAGCGTCCCCAAGTCTGATACCAGATCCAATCACGATCCAACTGGAATTCGCGTTCATTGTTCGGTAGTTTGTCAGCCGTATAAGGCCAGTCCCAATATGAAGCCTGCGGATAAAGGTGCAACGCATTGGCACCGTGTACATTGTGTATGGCAGTGACCGCCTTTTGTACGAAATCCGGAGAACCCCAGCGGAACGGTTCCAAATTTGCCAGGATATGTACGTTACTGATATGAATGGAACCCAACGAACTCAAATCCGTATGAATTTTCGACCAGGGGCCACGAGGTTCGTAGGTAGTCAACGATTCACCATTGTACTTATGCATCGTATAAAGATTCTTATAGAGCGGCAAAGCAGCATCCATCACCAGTTTACAGTCCGTGTCGTGCGCACGCAACAAAAGAGGTGGTTCATCTGTACGTCCCAATGCCTGTAATCCGTCTTTCACTCCCGGAATAATTGTTTTTGTAAACCATTCCACATCGTCCTCCACTGTACACATCGCTTCACCCAGACAAACCAGTAATCCTACATTGGGATACTTTTCAATGAAAGCGGCAATACTCTTGCGTGTATAATCGGCAATCAGAGGAGTAATGGGACGGTTACGGTCCTGTGTTTTCAGTCCGTAATGTTCAGCAAAAGGTTTGGAAAGAATGATATTATAAAACATCTGTATGACAAAGATACCGCGTTTGTCCGCTTCTTCTGTGAGGAAAGAGAACATTTCTTCGTTCATTTTGAACGTTTCTTCATCTACTTCCAATGCAAACGGATAATCTTCCAGTTTCACCAATGACGCAAACGGATGACCGTTCCAAAGGTACAGCGAATTCATGCGGTTGGCAACCAGCATATCCAAGTATTTAATCCACTGTTCTTTATCATAAAACCAGGGGAAACTTTCCGGCGTATACGGATATTCGTATACACCATGTCCCGGCAGGTAGGTCATCTTCTGTAATCCTACACATGCACCACGCAATACCATTTCAGGACCGTCTTTCAGTTCCTCCGGGAAGTTCAACTTACTATCCGAATCATTCACACGGTCAATCAGTTCACGGCATCCGTAAATGACACCACTCCCATCTCTGCCGGACACTCTGGTCAGATTGCCCGTCGTCGAAATATGAAAACCTTCTTTCTTGAGCGTCGTGTCATTTACTTCCGTCAAGAGAATCGTTTTGATTTCGGGATCGGAGAATGTCGTGTCTCCCTGTTGCATCATTACCTGATAACCGGCTTTATCCAAGGTAGTCTGTAACTGCTCCGCACCAAACAAAACACGATTTGACGCATCCGGCGGAGTCATAATCTTCACGGTTTGCCTGCCACACGCTGCCAAAAAAAGTGTGCATGCCGCAAACATGAATAATCTGGTATTTTTCATTCTTCTGATATATATTATAGATTATATAATTCACTTCTTCACTAAGAGAAAGACGAAATAATCCCCTGTTTGTACTCATTTGTCTCTTTTTCCACTTTTCAGCACCAAATTTCCACTTTCACTCTGCTGTGATATGCAAATTCCTCATTATTTAAAAGTTATGCTTATCTTTGCCGGCTAGCTTATAATATAAAACAGAAAACAAGAGCAAACAATATGAAAGAACAAACAAATTATGACTATGAAAAATACGTTCAGATAGCACAGATGGCCAAAATGGGATGGTGGGAGTCAGATTTGAAAAATAAAGAATATGTCTGCTCTGACTTTATTGTTGACTTACTCGGCCTTGAAAGTAACCGCATCAGTTTCACCGAATTTCACCAAAGAATACGTGAAGATCACCGGCTGCGTCTTAAAAATGAATATATGTCTCTTTCTTATCTGGAGACATACGAACAGATGTTCCCAATTCGGGCAAAAGACGGGGAAATATGGGTGTACTCTAAGATTAATTTCCAAAAGCCCGATAAAGAGGGATATAGGAATATGACGGGCTTTCTGCAATATATTGACAGACCGATCGATACTACGGATGAAAACATTGATTTCTTTCAAGTGAGCAATCTGCTTTACCAACAAACTAATATTTCATATTCATTGCTTGCTTTTCTGCAATGTGATGATGTCACTCAAGTGGTTAACAAGACATTAGGAGATCTTCTTCACCAATTTTTGGGCGATCGTATCTATATCTTCGAAATAAACCGAAAAGAACAACGCCAGGATTGCACTTATGAGGTTACCGCCGAAGGAATATCCAAGGAACAGGAATTCTTGAGCAATATTCCCTGGGATCCTTCTACCTGGTGGAATCATCAGATAGCCGAAAGAAGGGCTATCATTCTGAACACGCTGGACGACATGCCCGAAGAAGCTGCGGAATATCGTCAGACGCTGGAGATGCAAGATATCAAGTCGCTGATGGTAGTTCCGCTAATCTCTAAAGAAGAGGTATGGGGCTATATGGGAATTGATATGGTAAGAACGCAGCGTAGCTGGAGCAATGTGGATTATCAATGCTTCTCCTCTCTTGCTAATATTATCAGTATTTGCATCGAATTGCGAAAGTCGGAATTACAAGCCAAAGAAGATCGTCTTGCTTTGGACAACAGCGAGAAGATATTGAGAAACATCTATAAGAACCTTCCGGCAGGCGTCGAACTTTATGACAAAGACGGTTATCTGGTAGATATTAATGATAAAGAGCTTGAAATATTCGGCTTGTCTGACAAAAATGAAGCATTGGGAGTTAATCTGTTCGACAATCCCAATATTCCTTTAGAGGTTAAAGAGAGATTGAGAGCGAAAGAAGATGTAAACTTCTCCATCAATTATGACTTCTCAAAAATAAATCAATATGTAGATAGCCGGAGAAATGGGATTATTAATCTTACTACTAAGGTTACTGCTCTCTATGATTCTCAAAATCGATTTATCAACTATCTGTTTATCAATATAGATACAACGGAAACGACCAATGCATACACCAAGATACAGGAGTTTGAGAATCTGTTTCTTCTAATCGGTGATTATGCCAAGGTAGGATTTGCTCATTTCAATGTATTGACAAGAGACGGATATGCCCAAGATACATGGTACAGGAATTTGGGAGAGAAAGAAGGTATTCCCATGCCACAGGTTATCGGAGTATATGCACATGTAGTTCCTGAAGATCAGGCTGTTCTGAAAAACTTTGTAGGTGAAGTGAAAACGGGAAAGGCAACCAGTTTGCGTAAAGAAGTTCGTGTATGCAGGGAGAATGGCAAATATACGTGGACCAGCATCAATGTGATGGTCAGGGATTACCGTCCGCAAGACGGCATTATTGAGATGTTGTGTATCAATTATGACATCACGCCTTTGAAAGAAACTGAACAGAAATTGATTATTGCCCGCGATAAAGCGGAAGAACTGGATCGTCTGAAGTCGGCTTTCCTAGCTAACATGAGTCATGAGATCCGTACTCCTCTCAATGCTATTGTCGGTTTTTCCAGTCTTCTGGCAGAAACGGACAGCAGAAACGAACGGCAGGAATACATTAAGATTGTGCAAGAGAATAACGAACTTCTCTTACAACTGATATCGGACATTCTCGATCTTTCGAAAATCGAAGCGGGAACATTCAATTTTGTATATACCAACGTGGATGTAAACGAGACTTGTTCTGAAATTATCAAATCAATGGGAATGAAAGTAGGTAAAGGTGTTGAACTGATTCTGGAGGAACCATTTCCAGAATGTTATATCTATACGGATAAGAATAGATTCACCCAAGTAATCAGTAACTTTATAAATAACGCCTTAAAGTTCACCCAGCAAGGCAGTATCACTTTGGGATATGAACAAGTATCCCATCAGAAAATAAAATTCTATGTGCGCGACACCGGAATGGGAATACCGGAAGAAAAGCAAAAGAGCGTATTTGAACGTTTTGTGAAGCTGAATACTTTTGTTCAGGGTACAGGACTGGGACTTTCTATCTGTAAGAGCATTGTTTCCCAAATGGGAGGAGAAATTGGCGTGGAATCAACTGAAGGAGTCGGCTCCTGTTTTTGGTTTACACATCCGTACCACGCTGCTGATTAGACTGACTATAAAAAGAGTTGTCCAAATGTTTGTTTTTTCAATATTGATATGATCAATATATTTGGGCAGTTTTGTAGATCTCGAATAAATAAAAGCTATTGACTTTTCTTTTTTTTAGTATATTTGCTAAACGTTCTATGAGTTTGTTAGCATCTTGTATGAGAAAAAAGGAAATAGTGTAAAGGCCGAAACAACGTTAATGCGATATATACAAATATATCTATACATTTATGGCTATGAACGACCTTTACAACTTGATTGTCTTATAACTATTCAAAGTTTATTCCTTTTTTCATTTCGGTAGCACTTCCACCATTACAGGAAAATGATCTGAAGAATATTTATTATACTTTATATCATCATCAATGGTGTGATAAGAAAGTACTTTTATTTTTGGAGTCACAAAAATAAAATCTATACGCTTAGCTATGTTTCTTGTTTTGTCATAGGCATAAAAACTACCTGACGGTCCTTTGGGAGGTGTCAGAGTACATTCATATGAATCTAGTAATAAACTATCTTTCAGGAGAAGTTGTATCGGCTCTTCGTCTGGAGTAGCGTTAAAATCACCGGTGCAAAAGGTCGGTTTACCTTTAGCGATTTTCCTTACCTGTTCCAACAACATAAACGAAGATTGTCGTCTTGCTTCTGTTGCTTCATGATCCGTATGCGAATTAAACACATAGAATTTCTTCCCAGTCCGGAGGTCTTTAAAATATCCCCAAGTACAAATCCGACGACAACGTGCTCCCCAACCATAAGAAGGTATGTCAGGAGTCTCCGAATACCAGAAATCACCATGTTTCAACACCTTAAAACGATCCTTTTTATAAAAAATGGCACAATGTTCTCCTTTATTATCCCCGTCACGATCACGACCGATATAAGAAAACTCGTTCAAGATCATCATATCTTTTAATTGAGAGGTACGTCCTTCCTGTATGGCAAACATATCAAATTTATTCCGTCGCACAACATCCACCAATGCATTCAGACGAACTTCCCAAGCCTTATCCCCCTTGTCTCCTTTGGTGCGGATGTTATAAGATGCAAGGCGAATAATATCTTCCGGTTTCGTTTTGTCTAAGTTCAAAGATTTTGCCGGAAGTTCTCCGGCAAAAAGTAAAATCAAAAACAGGAAATAATATTTCTTATTTATAAAGCACTTCATATTACAAATTATTAAATATCAGTTTATTTACTCCATTTAAATACCGGATAGCCATTGCTCCCTTCTTTCCAAAGAGAAGAATCCCAGCTTATGACAGTACTTTTCAGTTCGTTAGTAGATTTAGCTACTCCCTGGAAGCTACTACCGGACGGTGATGTCTCATCTGAAACGGTAAATATAGTTTCTCCTGCTTTCAGGATCATACCATCATAAGCATAGCAGTTTTCATAAGCAGTATTAGCGGTACCTCCAACTATACGTCCTATTTTTGTTTTATCAGTACTGGTCAACATCGTATTCCAGGCAACACAATTCTTAACAGTTAGCTTACCTTTATCTATTTTGCCCACTATACTTCCTACATTTCCTCCACCTATGGCACTAATATCACCACTAGAATAACAGTTCTCAATACTGCTTCCACTGGCATTGCCATTCACCCTTCCGATGATTCCACCGGCTTTACCTGTATTGTTAGCAATCTGATCGATAACAGTAGCACTGGAATAGCAATTTTTGATATATCCCGAACCACCAAGTACACCACCAATTCCACCTGCTGCTCCCGACCCTTTTAATATTCCGCTAGTATAGCAATTGGTTATCTTGCCTGTATAGTTTTCTGCACCGGCAGCTAACCCTACATAACCGGCTATAATGCCAATACCTGTGCTCGAAGATGAGATATTTGCATCCACAAATCCCACATTTCTACATTCTCCACACAATACCCCGAAGAAACTTCTATACGTACCCGATTCGCAAGTTAAGTTTTTAACCACATGGTTGCGTCCATCAAAATCAATCCATTTATGGTAACCATTAGCATCATTTAGAGGCGCCCACTTGATCCCCTGCATATCAATATCCGCACTCAAGACAAAATAAGTCGTTTGTTTTTCAATGAGGGCTTTGCTCATATTCTGAATATGGATAGCATTAGCAATCACATAAGGATTATTTTGAGTTCCGTCTCCATTGGCAAAATCTCCTTCCGGTTCGTTGTCATGTCCTCCATAACTAGCATAATCTCCTCTATCCAATTGCCACTCTAAAATAGGGAATCCCATATCTATATTCCCAACATTATGCCATGGAGTCCCCCAATTGGCAATTCTATTCTGCAAAGTCAGGACACTTTCGCCCACTCCATCATATTTTCCTGTCGAAACGGAGCCTACATTATCCTCCGGAGAAAATCCTGTACAAACCATATCCTCCCATGCATAACATTCAGATGCGACAGGATCTGCCTGATGTCCATTTTCACCTTGAGACAAAGCTCCACAGATACGTCCAGATCTAGCAGCAGGTCCTGTCATTTTCCAGTTCCAAGCAACACAGGAAGTAATTTTAGCTCCTTCGGAAGGAAGGGCAGCAATACCTCCCACTGAATTGGCACCAATTAATACACCTGTAGAATAGCAATATGACACCTCGCTGTTTTCATACATAGAACCTACAATACCTCCACATTCATCTCCTGTAGATATAACCTCTGCTGTAGAATAACAGTTTTTGATATAACAAATCTGTCCTCCATACGGTCTACCCATACGGGAAGCTATTCCACCAGCATACTTTCCTTTCACTTTTCCGGAGACGTAACAGTTTTCCACCTGCCCTGTCTTCTCTACAGCGTTCGGAGCTTTCACTCCGATATAACCGCCGATAACCCCTGCCCCACTATTAGTAGCTGCTTCTACATGGGCATTATAGAAACCGACATTTTTACAAGTCCCGGCCAAAATACCGAAAAAACTAGCATACGCTTTGTCTGTACAGGTGAAATTCTTTATAATATGGTTATTTCCATCAAAATAGATATAATAGTCACCGTTTGAGTTCAATGGTTCCCAATTAGATACAGACTTCATATCAATATCAGCCCCTAACTGGAAATAAATCATCTTTCCTTTCACCAAGGCTTCACTCATATTCTGAATCTGTATCACATCCATAACGAGATAAGGTTTGTTCATTGTTCCATAACCTTTTTCAAAAAGCCCGCCTGCTCCGTCACCCTCGTCTCCGTCATCTATGTCTGTGTTTCTATCCGGCGGAATACGGCTATAGGAATCCATCGGATTAAAATCAGAGCATGAGAAAGATAAAACAGCCATCCATAAAATGGTCCAATATCTCATTACCGAATATGTACTTATATGATAAAATTTGTTTTTCATAATCTTCATTTTTATTTTAGATTTCTACTACAATCACCATAGGATAATGATCGGATAAAGAACTGACAATAGTGCGGGTAGAAAGCACCGTAGCATGTTTCACAAAAATAAAATCAATTCTGGTCTTTTTAGAAGGAAATGTAAAGAGAGCTCCGTGTTGAACGGCCGCTTCCCGATACGCATCTTTCAATATACCACTTTGGCAAATCGTAGTGGCTATTTCGGGAGCATCAGGAGTCGCATTAAAGTCGCCGGTACAAAATGCGGGAGTATTGTCTTTTGCTTTATCGGAAACTGCATCCACCAGCATTTGGCATGCATGTTTTCTGGCATTATCAGCCAAAGGCATGTGAGTTTCAAAAAGATAAAATTCTTTTTGAGTCTTGCTATCCTTGAATTTTCCCCATACACAGAAACGTTTGAAATTTGTTTCATCCCATCCGTTGGAAGGAATTTCCGGAGTTTCGGAAAACCAGAAACGTCCGGCATCCAGTAATGTGTAGCGGCTCTTCTTATATAAAATGCCACTCATCTCTCCTGCCTTATTATCGTCATTTCCAGTGTCACGACCATAAGCGAGAATCTGATAATCACTCGCAAGTTGAGTTCCTAAGTAGGAACGTTGTTCCCAACTGGCTTCTTCGAATCCACAAATCTCAAAATCGTAGTCTTTGATTAATTGTGCCACACGTTCCCGGCGGTTAGTCCATCCTGTACCAGTCTTCACCTGTAAGTTATAAGTTGCTACACGCATGGACGTTTCAGTCACGGGGTCTTCGTCTTCCTCGCCATCTCCTGTATCCCACGTGAAATCAGGATAGTACAATGAATTGTCTTTATTATCTTCACAACTGCTGGCGAAAACAGAGAATATGAAGGTAATCAATGTGTATATTACTATCTTTTTCATAAATCTATTATTTATATCTTTTATACTTGTTATTCATTCCATCCCGGATTTTGGGTTACAACACCGTCAGATAGTGTTATTTCCTGTCTCGGTACCGGATACAGATAATCACGGTTCTCATTCCAGGTACGGTCGATCCAGCTATAGCACAACAAATTGCCATAATTACCTTCTGACAATGAGGTGCCGCTTCCATCGGAAGCCAATTTTACATACGTCACACTTCCAAAATTGGGTTGCGAAGATGTGGTGTAGAAACAGACATCATTTGTTCCGTCTCCATCAATATCATACGCTTTATTGATAGCTGTAGCAGGAAGATAAAATCCTTTAAAGGATTGGGCCATACATTGTCCCTCTTTCCAGCGCATCAAATCATAATAACGGAAGCCTTCCATGACCAACTCTATCGCACGTTCCCGGCGGATTTCCAGAATCACCCCTTTATTATCTCCTGTGATATTCACATAACCGGTTTCCGGAGCACACATATAAGGGTCCGGAGAAAGGTTTGCTGCATTCATATTCAGTTTTCCCGTAACTCCTGCACGTGTCCGCAATTTGTTTACCGTATTGTCGATATCAGTTTGCGTCAGTGTGCCTAATTCTGCCTTTGCTTCGGCATAGTTCAAATAAACTTCTGCCAATCTGAACAGAGGAAGGTCATTGCTTGAATCACCTGTATAGCTCATATTATCATTTGCATATTTCAGCAGGTGGTATCCGGTCATCGTGACATTCATATTTATATTTGAAGTACGGATTGTTTGCGCTAAACGCGGATCACGATTGACTATTTCATCCTTGAATTCCATTGTTGCATAATTGGGTTGGTCGGTGAAACGGTTGCCGTTCTTCATTAAATAATAATTGACCAGTTTTTTCGAAAGTCCGGGGCGGCCTAATGTCGGAGAATTCTCAAAAGCCTGTACTTTATGAACCAAACTCAAATCATTATTATAATCCCTTGCCAATATGATTTCCGCATCAATCGCATTCTCGGATTTAAAGAGATTACGATAGGACTGTGAGCCGGATTGATACAATGAATATCCTCCGGAAGCAGTCATGATTTCATTAGAGGCACTTACACAGTCATTCAAGTATTTCTCATAATCACCCAATCCATGATATTTACGATAAGTACCTTCAAATAATCCTACACGTGACTTTAATGCTTGGGCAGTCCACCAGGTTACACGATAAAGTTCTTTTGTCCGGTTGGTTTCTTTAAAAACCTCTATGGCAAAATTAAGATCTTCCATTATCTTTCCCATCACAAATTCTCGTGAATCCCTGGCTTTGTATAAATCAGCATCATCCGAGCCAAGTACTTTATCGTACCAAGGTACATCTCCAAAACGTTTCACCTTTTCAAAATAGAAATAAGCGCGGAAGAAGCGTGCCAGGGCTTCATATTTGTCGCGCACTTTCTGGTCTTTACAGTTTCCCAGATTATCCAATAAAAAATTAATTGATCGCAGTGCACTCCAACTCCATCCTCCACCCGTTTCCGGAATGACACGTTGTCCGCTCACTTCATCGTCCAAAGGTGATACGATCAACACATCAGCATTATCCTTGTAAATATCGCCATCACCCGGGAAGTTATTCGAATAGAATTGGTTACTGTACAACTGTAATTGCTCTTCATTCGTAAAATAATCCTTAGTCGTCAAGCGATCTTTCGGATTTATATCCAATATGCTTTCACAAGAAGCAAATAACAACGACAGACCAACAGTCGCCCACAATGTATATTTCATTATTTTCATACTATATTCCTTTATATTCGTTATTATCAGAATGTTATATCTACACCAAAAGAGTATGTCTTTGCCCAGGGATAAATATTCGCGTCACTTTTACTTGTTTTCCAGCTGTTACTTGCCGATGCTTGTTCCGGATCAATATAATCGGAATGTAGCTTAGTGAATGTCAGCAAGTTCTCACCACTAAAGTAAACACGTATTTTCTCGAAACCTATTTTAGAAAGCCATTTATCCGGCAATGTGTAACCAATAGAAAGATTCTTCAACCGACAATAAGCGAGGTTCTGCAAATACTTAGTATTAACCACTGCCAATTCACGATTACTACCGAGAGCCACATATCCTCTGGGACGTGGGAAATAAGCATCTGTATTTTCTTCACTCCATACCTGGCTCATGAAATCGGAAGGAATAAAACTAGCGTATGGTCGGGAATAAGGTCCCCAAAACATGGACGTTTCAGCACCAGGATACCAATTTTGTTTGCCAATGCCCTGAAAAAGAACTGAAAAATCAATTCCATACCAATCTGCAGAGATTCCGAAATTATAATTATAGCGCGGCAATGAGTTACCGATCACTTTCATGTCTTTCCGGTCATTAGCCGATGTTGTCTGCTCAATCTTGTTGTTACCATCCAAATCGACAAATTTGAGGTCACCGGCATGAAGTCCATTATCCAAAGCGCTTGCATTAATCATTTGGTTAACGAACGATTGGTCCACTTTATAATTCCTTGCTTCTTCATCCGTTTTAAAATAACCGTCTACTACGTATCCCCATATTTCGCCCAACTGCTGTCCTTCGTAAGGATCAGTCAGCGTCCGGTTGGGATTATCATATTTTGTCACTTTGGAGGTGTTATCTCCGATACCAGCCATTATCCGGTAGTTGAAAGGCTTGCTTGCCAAAGTAAAACTATCTCCCCAAGTAATAGATGCTTCCCACCCTTTCGTACGCAAATCTGCCACATTCATTCTGGGAGAAGATGCACCATATACGCCAGGCAAAGTCTTTCCTGCCATCAACATATCTTTGGTATCACGAATATATGCATCAAAAGATACATTCAAACGGTTATTAAGAAAACCCAAGTCCAAACCTATATTTTTTGTGATTACAGTTTCCCAGGTCAAATCGGTAGAGTTCGGAGCTGACTCATAGGCATAATCGCCTTTCGTAGTATCTCCGAAAGCATAGTTCATTACCGCTCCGGTATTAATCAGTTGCAGATAGTCATAATAGCCTACTGTTTTCTGATTTCCCAATGATCCGTAAGACAGTCTTAGTTTCAGATTACTTACATAGTTTTTGGCTTGTGTAAAGAAGGCTTCTTCACTGACACGCCATCCGGCAGAGAACGACGGGAAGAAACCGAAACGATGTCCTCGACGGAAACGGGAACTACCGTCATAACGTCCGCTGGCTTCAAATAGATAGCGGTCTTTATATCCATAATTCAAACGATAGAAAAAACCAAGAATCGCATATTCCTCTTGTCCTCCGGTTATGGATATATCATCACCTTTTGCCAGGTTAAAATCATCGAGAGATTCAGAGAGTAACCCGTTACGTTTCATTCCCAGTTTCTTGAAATACTTATAATCATAGTTACCTCCCACAATGACCTTTACAGAATGTGCATTTGCGAAGGTATTGTCATACGTCCCGTATAAGTTGAAAGTTTGGCGTATCTGGTTGTTTTGTATTTCCGACAAATAATTGCCTCTGGTACGTCCGTTATCCATTGTGATTGTTTCTCCCGGATTTCTGGAGTATAATACATCTACGGAACGATTCAAATTCTGCTGGTTGTAATGCGCCCAGCTGTAGTTTGCACGAACCTCAAAATGTTTGATGGGTTTCAATACGGCCTCGAACGTAGTTACAAACTCATATTCACGATCCCGGTTATGGTGGCCGCCATTCAATAATACGGCACTCACACCATCTGCCACTTCTCCTGTGTCTGTCAGACCTGTTCTGTAAACCAGAGTTCCATCCGGATGCATCGGCACAATACTTGCCAAAGCATGCCGCCCGGCTCTGCTGAAAACATCATTTACTCCCGATAGCCCCGGATAAGTATATTCAGAATGATAATAAGAGGTATTGTTACTTAATTCAAACCAGGAAGTGATATTAGCGATGATTTTTGAACGAAAAGTATATTTCTTAAAGCGGTCTGAATCTATTCTGATAATTCCTTTCTGATTGTAGTAGTTACCTGATAGCATGTACTTTACTTTTTCGGTTCCTCCCGAAACCGTCAAGTTATGTTCCCAAGTGGGGCGGGTATTATCAAACAAACAATTATACCAGTCAAAGTTGCCGTAATATTTATATTCTCCATTTTTTTCTACCACCCATGGACGGGAAGGATCTTCCACTTTATCATTACGGCGAATCCATAATTCATGGTAATCTTCTTGGGTATAATGTGTATAAGGGACGCCCTGGTATGTTTTGTAGAACATATCATTAATACCGGCCGAATAATAACCACGTGTCTCAAAGTCCGTAGAAGTTGTTGTATCACCAAAACTGAAACGACCGTTATAGCTGACATTGGTCTTTCCTATCTTTCCATTCTTGGTTGTAACCAAAATAACTCCATAAGCAGCACGGGCACCATATACGGCAGCAGCCGAAGCATCCTTTAAAACACTGATGGATTCTACGTCATTGGGGTTTACCTTATTTATATCTCCCTCGATTCCATCAATAATAGTCAGAGGTGCTGCATCCGCACTAATGGAGTTGACTCCACGGATATTGAAGCTTCCCCCTTGTCCGGGACGTCCCGAACTAAAGTTTACGTTCATATTCGGTACAGAACCTTGCAGAAGCTGTGATAAGTTAGCAGCAGAACGGGTCGTCAGTTCATCACCCGAAACGATAGCAACGGCACCAGTCAGGTTTACTTTCTTTTGCGTACCATATCCCACCACTACCACTTCTTCCAGTGTCTTACTATCTTCGCGGAGAACTACTTGGGACAGATTTCTGCTGGTAGCAGCGTAATTAACCGTAATATATCCGATGTATGATACTGTAATCGTACTGTTTTCGGGAACATTAGCCAAAGTATAACGTCCGTCTACATTCGTTATTGTACCCAAAGAGCTGCCTTGTACCATCACACTGGCGCCAATAATCGGCTCTCCTTTTTCATCGACTACCCGACCGGATATATTTCTTTTGTTCGCATTACTGGTTTGTTGTTCAGAATCCGTAACTTTCTCCTTCAAATAAATTTTTGTTTTTCCGATCTCATAGTTTACGTTAGTACCGAGAAACAAATCATTCAGAACTTTAGATAGTTCCTGATTCTTTGCTTCTACCGTCACTATTCGATCCGGATTGACGATCGTACGGCTATAAGCCACCGTAAGACCAGTTTGCTGTGTAATAGCAGAGAATACTTTCTCCAGCTTTACTTGTTTAAGATTCATTGTCACCTTTTGGGCAGAAGCGGAAACGCTTATGATAATCCCCAGCAACAATACGAGCAGAACTTTGTGTTTCATACTACTTGCTTTGATTAAAGTTAAACTTAGATTTAAAATCTCATTTATGCTTAGTAGACACACAAGTCAAAAAAGCGGGTGAGAGAAAAAAGAGTTTTTTTGCATAAACCTAATTTATTTCATAACATTCTTATCCTAAAACAGTAAAGGCTGCGTATATACACAGCCTGTCCTCATTCTATTATCCTATCCAGTATATTTTACTTCTTTCCGTCCTGTTTCATTCGGACTGTCACTTCTTTCCGGACTTCATCATATTCAAATTTTACCGGCGCAATCTTTTCCAAATCCTGAAGCACCTTCTCCAGTATCGTATTATCCGAGGTCAACGTATATACATATTTCGATGCCTGCTCATCCTCTATCTTAAAGTTTACATTATACCAGCGGTTCAGAACCTTGACCACTTCTGCCAGAGGAGTATCTTTAAAAGAAATCACATTGTCTTTCCACATTGAGACTTGCTTTGAATGATCGTTTTTGATTATCCGGCACTGGTCACTTTCTTTATTATATATCAGTTTCTCGCCCGGCAGTAACGGGTATTCTTTTGCAGAGGAGAGAGTCAGGTTTACATGTCCTTCATCCAGACAGATCACAATATCTTTATTTTCCGGGTAGGCTTGTACATCAAAAGAAGTACCTAGTACATGAACGGAAGGTCCGTTCAGATTAACAATAAACGGACGTTTTTTATTCTTGGCTACCACGAAATAGGCTTCTCCCACCAGGAAAACTTCCCGCTTACTCAATCCGAACTTTTTAGGATACTTCAACCAGGAATCTGAATTGATATAAACTCGTGTCCCGTCTTGAAACATCATCTGTATCCGCTCTCCTTTGGCAACACGAATTTCCTCATACTCCGTAGTGCCGAATAAATCCACCCGGGAATTGATCTGTAAATAAAGACCTATCAGGAAAATAACGGGAATCAAGATTGCAGCCACACGGAAGCAGATACGTTTGATCTGTTTGCGTGATATGTTCTTTTGGATCTGATGGTACATCTTTTCTGAAGGTATAGTATGGTCCACATATATTTCTGCCGTTTCGGCTTTTAAATATTCTGCCTCCCGAGTCATCACAGCATCCAGGTAAGTGTTCCCTTCTTCTGTGGCAAACCATTCCGCCACAAATTTTGCATCCTCCGGTGTAGCAACTCCGGCAAGCACTTCTTCTATTTGTTTATCAGTGGGTCGATTCATTCTCTTTTTATCTTAAATAGTGGACACTTAAATATGTCATTAGTGTGACAAAAGTAACAATTATTAGCATTTTACTTAAATGAATACGTAGCATTTTCAATGCTTCCGTATAATGCGTTTTGACTGTATTAACAGACAGATTCATCCGTTCGGCTATTTCCTGATTCGTTAGTTCCTCTTTCACTTTCATCAAACAAATACTGCGTTTCTGCGGTGGAAGCATATCTACCGCTTTATAAAAAGAGGCCATCAATTCTTTTTTCTCCAGATTTTCTATCAGATTATCTTCGTAGACAGGCGTCGATTGGGCTATCTCATAATTCTTGCTGATTGCACTATTCTCATTACGAATCAGATTTAAGACATGATTTTTCGTCATAGTGAACAGATAGTTTTTAAGGCTGATTCCTACATGTAGTTCCGACCTAAATTCCCATAAACGAGCAAAGACATGTTGCACTACATCTTCTGCCATGTCTGCATTCATTAAATAACGGTAAGCTAATACATATAGCAGCTTATGATATCTGTCATAAGCCTGTGTAAAAGCTCCTTTATCTCCTTTTTCTATGAAGGAAAAGAGCTTCTCGTCATCTGTATTAGTGTATTGAGCTGATTTATCTAACATTCCTTGGATTTTGTTTAATTGTTTTTCCAAAAGAACAAAAGGCGTATTACAATTAAGTGTCTTTCACAAAACAAAAGTAGTAAAATTTAGAAAAGGTGGTGCATATTCCAATAAAAAAAGTCCCCGATTAACAATCCCCCATTAAAATGAGGAACCGTTAATCAAGGACTACTCCACTAACTAATTAACAATGTATTATAAATGATAGGTAACAATTCTTTCTTCGGGTGAATCAATCCAGAGCCGCCATACTCCTTCCGACACTTTTTCCAGTGTTCCGATATTTGCTTTAGGTGGACGACGGCTTTTGATGGTTAGATAGCCTTTCCCTTCTGTTGCTTTCACTTTCATCGTTTTGCTGTTCATATAGACATGGATATTGCCATTTGGAGTGGGCACAGTGCCTTCCATCCATTTCAATCCTCCCAATACAGGAGCAATAGCAAACTCTTTATATCCTTCTTTTACAGGTTTCACTCCCAGATAATATTTGCCCAACAGGTAGATAGGACTCGCTCCCCAGGCATGGCACAAACTCTTTCCGTATGGACGGCCATACATGGCAAGATGTTGCGTTCCGGTTTCTTCCGGGTTATATTTTTCCCAGAAGGAGGTAGCTCCTTCCTTCAACATTCCTCCCCAATAGGCTTTCATTTCTTTCATTACAGCATCTTGTTCGCCAAGAGCACAAAGTGCTTCCAGTTCGTAAAAACGCATATAGGGAGTCGTTATTTTCAGAATACTGTCATTTAGCAAAACAGACTGTTTAATGGCTTGTTGCTTATCTTCATTCAAATATTGAAAGAAGACAGAAAACATATTCGCATAACGGGTGACCGCATCACTTTGCTGACCGTTGACGCAGTTATGTACAAATGCCTGTTTCTGATTATTCCAGAAGGCTGGCTCTAACTTTGCTTTCAACGTAGCAGCCAGTTTCTCGTATTTTTGTTTGCCATTGGCATCTCCAACCAATTCCGCACACAAAGCCATCGTTTCCAGACTTCTGCAAAATAAGATTTGTTCAAAAGAGAGTTCGCCTTTTTTATCCAGATAGCCGTCTGCCCAGTCCACAAATACCCAGTCACCGGTCATACCTTCTACCATGCCATTCTTATTGGTACGTCCCAACACGTAATCCATCATTGTTTGCATACGTGGATACAGTTGGTTGACAAAATGGCGGTCGCCACTATACATATAATAGTCATATACACTAAGAAACCAATAGAAAGTATAGTCCATGATTGTATTACTGTGGCTGGTTACAGGATCCTTGCCACGAAGTAACCAAATTGTACGTTTGACGGACTCGTTATCAAAGAAAAGATAATAATTCATCAAATAACTTTGGATAGCATCGCCACTCCATACCCAACGGTCACGTTTGATACCGTCAATGAAGAATTCGCGGGTAGTGAGATGCATGGTGTATGCGCCAACTTCCCAAATACGATTCAGTTCTTCATCATTGCAACGGAAATTTCCGCGGTATTCTTCAGGAAGATATTCATATTGCATGGAGACTTCTCCAATCTGTACACCCGGCTCGTGAGTTACATAGACATAGCGGAAGGCTTTGCTGTTCTCCAATGTATATTCGTTTTCAGAATTACTCAAGGGAGAAGTGCTGCGGATAGCAAGGTCGGTCACTTGTCCCGGTTCGAGCAAGAGTTTGTCCAATGTTTCACAATATGCTTTATCTTTTGCTTCTTCCGGGCTTTCACCATAATAAATTTCTATTTTTCCTTTTCCGGAAAGATTCTTCAATGTGATGAATCCGAATGTTTCTTTTCCAAAATCATAAAGGATACCTCCTTCGGACTGTTCTGACTTCGTAACAGGTTGCTGCGGTTCACGCATCAGACTGAATTGGGAAGGACGTTGGGTAGCTCCGTCAAAGTTCCAGCATCCGGCATCCATATAAATAGTGGCAGATGTGTCACTGGCTTTTCCGCTCTCGTCAATCCATTCTTTATCTTCGTAAGTCACACGCCAGGAAGAGTCTGAATTCACTGTTTTTCCCTTCACATAAATAGTGGGAGGAGTAGCCTGATTCCAGACTTTTATGTTCAGATTATGTTTTCCGGCCGGAAGCAACATGGTTTCCGGCATACCGAACTGGAGCTTTCCATCCAGTTTGACGTTGTACTTTCCTTCAGCAGCAATAAAGATTTCTTCCGGCTCGGAAAGATTCAGTTGCTTGCTGAATTCTACGACAACATAATGACTATCCGTTTTCCAAAAAGGAGGGAAAAATGCACCTCGTTCCGTACGACGGTTATTCATTTGATTTCCCAGCCAGATTTCGTAGTCTCCCGGATACCATATCCAGGTCTGGGCAAATGTGCTGCTTGCCAAAGACAAGGCACTAAGCAATATCATATATTTCTTTTTCATTTTTCTTTCTATTACTAACAAACTGAATCATAAGAAATAATTCGTTCCACAGTGGTTGACGTTTAGTTCCACATCTGTTTCCCTTTAGTTCTACGATTGTTTTCCTTTAGTTCCATATCTGTGGAACGAATCACGTATTACAGTTAAATGACTTGTCAATACCTACTGGATATTTAGTAAATCCTTATATCCTGCTTCCAGTCCCGCACGTTCACGAATAACACTATCCACTTTCGGGCCATTGTTCTCCCATACATTTCCCGGGCCATTGGCATTTTGCAGATACTTCTCCCCTTCCGTCCAATTATCACGAACAGTAATAAAAGAAGAACCCTCATCTGTATAAAGGTAGAACCAGTGATTAGGATCGTGCACATACCCCGGCTTATAGATACTATGCACACAATTTTCCGTTACATAGCTTTTGGGCTGTGAACCGAGCGTGTAAACACCCGCTACATCATACATATGTTTCGCATAATGATGAATCAGATTTGCATGAACTCTGTTATTACGCATACAATTCACAGTTTGTGTCCATCCCCAACCAAGACTGATACCACTATAAGGAACTTCACTGATTTCATTATGCTCGATATTAATATCACTCACATATCCCGCAGCAATGGCGAGACATCCCCAGTCCTCATTACCTACTTCCGTGAAATAGCAATTATTGATTTGCTGGTGTGTACATACCTCCCGGCGGTCAGCAGGATCGTATGGCAAATGTGTTTCGTGAGCAGCCGGAGAAAAACTACCGGCTAGCAAACCATTTCCTGCAATATCGCGAAAGAGACAGCCACGAACAATACCATCCTGCACCGCTTCTTCATAATCCAATCCGGTTGAGCCTAAATGCTCGAACCGACAACGTTCGAAATCAATCTGCCTTGCAGCAACCACACGAACAGCAGATGCGGGACGTCCCAACCATCCTTGGTTATCCAACGGATGATTCAAGTAGTTCCGTTGCATTTTCGGCTCAATCAGGTAACCATCTGTCAGATACATACCTGCCTGAAGAGGTACATGTCCTTTTTCTGACGGACGCATCCACGTAGTATAAGAAAAAGTAATTTTCTCAAAACGAATATGGCACACAGGACGATCCAAAGTACCTTCTACCTGTACTAACGTCTCAATGGCAGGTACCATCACTTCCGCCTCCTGCATCTTCTCTCCTTCCCGTGGATAATAATACACTCTACGGGCATTCATATCGTGATACCATTCGCCCGGTACATCCAATAGCTCACGGGCATTCGTCAGATAGAAAGCGGAATTATGTCCGTCCGTCGTCACCATTGGACGCGGCCAAGGATGTTCAAACTGAATCCGGCTTTCCGGCTGGTGAAAACGTACCGCCGCACTATCTCCCTGCACCTCAATAGACCGAATCCGAAGATTAGCCACACACCACATCTGATGGAGTACCATCTCGGCATATTCAGCCTTCATTTTTCCCTTATTATCAATAAGTCTGCGTACCGCAACCGCAGGAACATAAAGAACTTCATTATTTTCATCCACGCTGCAAATGCGATTCATCTTTTCGAAATCCTCCACATCACGGGCACGGACAGCCTTTTCTCCATTCACCCACAACTGGCGGAAATCCAATGGACGTCCATTAAATACCGGTACATCTGCTACCCAGAGCTTTCCTTGTTTCTTCCAATTCTTGATACGGACTCCCCCACTCAACACCACCTTTTCATCGGCTGCCGAACGGATCACAGTCTTTTCATTGATCGCCGAACGGATCACAGTCGGGGATTCCTTTGTCCCACTATCTTCCGGACGAATAAAAACCGGCTCATACAGAGCGTACGTTCCCCCTTCCATATAAACAGTGATTCCTCCCTGCATACGGTCATCTCCCGTCCTCCGCCATTCACGTGCCTGCCGTAAAGCAGCAGTCAGCGTTGCTTTGGGAGACTGGCGGGTTCCATCATTAAAGTCATTACCTTTGGGAGAAACCCATATCTCACCGGACCATAACCAATGACTACACAAAATACATATAGCCGTTAAAAATAACTTTCTCATCCTCATTTCTTTATTTTTCCTCCTGATTTCTTCATTTCTGTATCATGATTATCTGGCAAGAGGCATCCATACAGTCATCTCTCCTTTTCCTCTATTTCCCCAGGCATAATAAGGAATCAAACGAATATCCACCGTTTTCTCTGTCTGAACCACCGGACGATAAAGTACTCCTTCCCAAGAAATTGCAGGTGCCAGACGCGCTTTACCTTCGAGCGCTACAATCGGACTACCCTCAATCGTGATTTTCTTCGGAGTCAATTTTATATCAGCAGGAATCAATACATTATCAATCTTTTCCCCGTTTGCAATATCCATACTTTCCAGGCAATAAACCAACGGTCCGCGCTTCACGACCACCTGATTACGAATCTCCTCTGCCAACGGATGAGCTTCGAGCAAACGCACAGGCATATCCATCACTAACTCCACTACATCCCCCTTCTTCCATGCACGATTTACTTCCGCATACGAATTTGCCTTCGCATTGACTTGCAACGGCTGTCCATTCACCCTAAGCGTAGCCTTTTCACACCATTCAGGGATGCGTAAGAAGAGCGAGAAAGTACCTGCCTTACGAGGAACTTTATCCAACGTTACACGTATATTTCCATCCCAAGGATAATCCGTTTCCTGCGTCAGAGCTACTTCTCCCTTCTCTTTCCAAGTCGTTGTCAATGTATTTGCCCCATACAAATTGCAATAAATCCCTTCCGGGCTCAATGTATATGCATAGTTTTGTGCCTGACACAGCGTACGCAATGTGTTCGGAGGACAGCAGAAACAACTGATATATTCTGTCCGTTCCTTCGGCCAGCGAAGCGTGTAAGGAAGATCGGCACTGATACGAAGCGGATTCGTGTAGAAATACTTCTTTCCATCCAGACTAATACCGCTCAATACACTATTATAAAGACAAGTCTCCACAAGATCGGCATATTTCGCATCCCCTGTCACTTCTAGCATCCGCCAGTTGAACAACATATTACCGATATTGGCACACGTTTCATTGTGAGCAGTACTATTCGGCAACTGATAGGGACGTCCATAACTCTGATGCACTTTCTGAATACTATCCGGCTCATAACACGTTCCATCAGGCGATGTACCATCATAAAGAGCGCCGCAAGCACCGGTCACGTACATTTTCCGGGTCACGATATCATTCCAGATACTAGTCAAGTTCTTCATTAATTGCTGCTCACCGGTTTCTGCATATACATCCGCTACTCCGGCATACAGATAGTTGGCGCGTACGGCATGTCCCATCGCACGATATTGATCGCGGAAAGGAATACGGTCCTGATTATCATCCGTTCCGTTTTCCACCATACCACGGATATCAATCAGATTCTTTGAAAGTTCCAGATAACGGGGATTTCCGGTAGCCCGGTACATTTCGACTACCCCCATATAATGTGAAGGGCAAATGGCATTACGAGCCAGTTCGGCAGAAGCCGTTTCGTAAAAGTGGCAAAGAAAATCCGTTGCTTTTACGGCAGCATCAAAAAGAGTAGTCTTTCCGGTAGCACGACGATGCACGATACCCGCCATCATCAAGTGTCCCAGATTATAAGTCTCAAAGTTCAGCCGATTGGCAAAAGCTCCTTTTTCATTCTCATCACCTACTTTCGTCCCAATGACCGTCTGTTTATGCTGATCACCCAATGTTGTTGTATGGGAATCAATCCCTTTATTCAGTTCTTCGATAACAACAGGCGTATGTATATAACCGTCTGCACGTTGGGCTTTTACAACACAAGTAATAAAGTTATCCATTAACTTGTCCAACTCCGGATCTTTATTAACTGCATAGACAGAAGCGACACCTTCCATCCATTTATACATATCTCCGTCATGGAATGGAGGTCCCCAATGCTCTCCTTTGCATACTCCGGCAGCAATCTCAAAATTACGGAAACCGTGAGAGATCTCCGGCGTGTTCCAAGTGTTCCACATACTTTGCAGGGAAGTCTGGCTAAACACATTAAAACGGTCTCCCCAAAATCCGTTTGTCCAATGTACGGCACCGATTCCGGTATTCACCATCTTCGCAAAACGGCTCTGACTCATATCCGTCAATCCATTGCTTTGCGCAAGTGCTCCCGTAACGGAGGCGGAAGCTAAAAGAAGTAACAGTTTTATCTGTTTCATTAATATGGATAATTTAAAATTTACACAATATCTTTATAAAAAGACGCAATTATCCGTATTTTGTACTCAATAAAACAAAAAAACGAAGCCCCTATTCCGGTACGCCCTGCAAGTCTAAATACAGGCATATAGCCATTTATTTCACTGAAAAATAATAAAAAGTGCCACCCATCGTTTCGCGTGAATGACACTTTTCGTGATTTTGTATATTAAATCTACCATAAACCGAGCCCCATCGTTTTAGAACATTCCAACTCCAATAATCCTTTTTTCGCATCGAGACCACCTCCGTACCCCGTAAGTTTATGATTGCTGCCGATTACCCGATGGCAGGGAACAAAGATAGAGATAGGATTGGTGGCATTGGCCGATGCAACTGCACGCACTGCCTTCGGGTTATGGATGCGGCGGGCAAGCTCGCCATAAGATATGGTCGTTCCATAGGGTATTTTCATCAGTTCTTCCCATACAGTGCACTGAAATTCAGAGCCGGTAAAGACAACAGGAATGTCGAATATCTTACGGTGTCCGGCAAAGTATTCTTCGAGTTCCCCGATTGCCCGTTCGATGATGTCGGAAGTCCCCTCTTCGTACTTCGCATTCAGATGTCGCTGTATGCGGCGGTCTATCGTACCTCGCCGTTTCTCCACCGCCCAGTCGCAAATACACAGCTTATCTCCGTAAGAACCGACAAGCATCTCGCCCACAGGCGATTGATATCGTGTAATCTTTATAGTTTCCATATTGTTCTTTTCTTCTTTTCTTCTTTTTTTCTTCAAATTAAAAAAATATTGCTCACATTCTTTACTTCCCTTGTGATGTACTTCTTACTTGGAGTAACGGTTTGTGCTAACATTTCCGTTCGCAACGGAAATGATTAATGATTTTACTGACAAATATAGGAAAGTATATTTCAAATGACAAGAAAATACAGAGGATATGACAGTCTCCTTTCAAACTATTATCAAGTAATTTGTTTATGGAAAAAACAATCGTTCCAAGTGCCACGCAATGGACATCAGCAACGGATATGAATAACCGGATTATCTATTTCCGAACGATGTACAACAGTACGATCCGCAGCATTGATTTGCGCTCTATTGATTTTTCCAAAGTGCATTATCGGGCTGTTCCAATGGATACCGTCAAGCAGCAGCCGATTGAAAAGATAAAAATAATGTCCGAGTAATTATATTCTTTTAGCGACTTATTGGGTACAAAAAGTCCGTTCAACCGTCCTTTTATAAAAGTATAAAAGACGTTAGATGATAATGAATAAAAAGAGATTGATCGGATATGTGCTCGTCATGCTGTCTGTAACTTCTATTCATGCACAAGAAACGAACGCTTCTACGCAAGAATATAAGTTATGGTATGACCGTCCCGCACAGGTATGGACGGAAGCCCTGCCTTTGGGCAATGGCCGTTTGGGAGCTATGGTATATGGAATACCGGGTACAGAACAAATACAACTAAACGAAGAAACTATCTGGGCAGGACGCCCTAACAACAACGCCAATCCGAACGCACTTGAGTATATTCCCAAAGTGCGTGAACTAGTCTTTGCAGGAAAATATCTCGAAGCGCAAACTCTTGCTACCGAGAAGGTGATGGCTAAGACAAACTCGGGAATGCCTTATCAAAGTTTCGGGGACTTGCGAATCGCTTTTCCCGGACATACCCGTTATTCGGACTACTATCGGGAGCTAAGTCTGGATTCCGCCCGCGCCATCGTGCGATATGAGGTAGACGGAGTACAATACCAACGCGAAACGATTACCTCATTTACCGATCAAGTGGTAATGGTCAGACTGACAGCCAGCTGTCCGGGACAAATAACCTTTAATGCCCAACTGACCTCTCCTCATCAGGATGTAATGATTTCCTCTGAGGAAGGAAATTGCGTTACGCTTTCCGGTGTCTCTTCCTGGCATGAAGGTCTCAAAGGGAAAGTGGAATTTCAAGGACGGTTGACTGCACGGAATAGAGGTGGAAAAATAGCATGTACAGATGGAATTCTATCGGTAGAAGGAGCTGATGAAGCTATCATTTACGTGTCAATAGCCACCAATTTCAATAATTATCTGGATATCACAGGAAATCAGATAGAACGGGCTAAAGACTATCTTTCCAAAGCAATGAAACATCCGTTTCCGGAAGCCAAGAAAAATCATACTGATTTCTATCGCCGATACTTGACCAGAGTATCTTTGAACTTAGGTAAAAACCGATATGAAAACATCACAACCGATAAACGTGTAGAAAACTTCAAAGATACAAATGATGCTCATTTGGTAGCTACTTACTTCCAGTTCGGGCGTTACCTATTGATTTGTTCTTCACAACCTGGCGGACAACCCGCTAACTTGCAAGGTATCTGGAATGATAAATTATTTCCTTCTTGGGACAGCAAATACACTTGCAACATCAACTTGGAGATGAACTATTGGCCGTCTGAAGTTACCAATCTTAGCGAGCTGAACGAGCCTCTTTTCCGGCTGATAAAGGAGGTCAGCGAGACAGGCAAGGAAACGGCTAAAATCATGTATGGAGCGAATGGCTGGGTACTCCATCACAACACAGATATCTGGCGCGTCACAGGAGCAATTGACAAAGCTCCTTCGGGCATGTGGCCTAGTGGTGGAGCGTGGCTCTGCCGTCATTTATGGGAACGTTATTTATATACCGGAGATACCGATTTTCTGCGTTCCATCTATCCTATACTGAAAGAGTCCGGCCGTTTCTTCGATGAAATCATGGTAAAGGAACCGATACACAACTGGTTGGTGGTTTGTCCTAGCAATTCACCGGAGAATGTACATTCGGGCAGTAACGGAAAGGCAACGACAGCCGCCGGATGTACGATGGATAATCAGTTGATTTTCGATCTTTGGACGGCTATTATTTCAGCTTCCGAAATTCTGGATACCGACAAAGATTTCGCAACTCATCTAAAGCAACGCTTGAAAGAAATGCCTCCTATGCAAATAGGTCATTGGGGACAATTGCAAGAATGGATGTTCGATTGGGATGATCCGAACGACGTACATCGTCATGTCTCCCATCTTTACGGATTGTTCCCCAGCAATCAGATTTCCCCATACCGCACACCGGAATTGTTTGATGCGGCACGCACCTCGCTCATCCATCGCGGGGATCCGTCTACCGGCTGGAGTATGGGATGGAAAGTTTGTCTTTGGGCGCGTCTGCTTGATGGTGACCATGCTTATAAGCTGATAACAGATCAGTTGACTCTTGTACGCAACGAAAAGAAAAAAGGTGGTACTTATCCTAATTTGTTCGATGCACATCCACCCTTTCAGATTGACGGGAACTTCGGTTGTACGGCAGGAATCGTAGAAATGCTGATGCAGAGTTATGACGGATTCATCTATTTACTTCCCGCCCTTCCTACTTTGTGGAAGGAAGGTTCGGTGAAAGGTATTATCGCACGTGGTGGTTTTGAGCTTGACTTGAGTTGGAAAGACGGAAAAGTAAATCATCTGATAGTAAAATCCCACAAAGGAGGAAACTGTCGTCTCCGCTCACTCAACCCGCTAAAAGGTAAAGGACTGAAACCTGCCAAAGGCGAGAACCCGAATCCTCTCTTTGCCGTCCCCGCTATTACCAAACCATTGATTAACGGGAAAGCAAAATTGAATAAAATAGAGCTGACGGAAACCTATTTGTATGACCTGCCCACAAAAGCGGGAAAAGAATATATCCTGATCGGAAAATAAAAACTCAACTATATGAATCAAAATTTATTTAAGGCGATTATTGCCTGCGGAATTGTCTGCTTTATTGCTTGTACGACTACCAAGAAAGCAGAAACCGAAAAGTGGAGTGAACGCATGGCACGTTCCGAAATGAAACGTTTCCCAGAGCCCTGGATGATTGAAAAAGCTAAAAAACCACGATGGGGATATACGCATGGCCTTGTGGTAAAATCAATGCTCGAAGCATGGAAACATACGGGCGACAGTACATATTACGAGTATGCCAAGATTTATGCGGATAGTCTGATTGACACTGACGGACGTATAAAGACCATGAAATATCTTTCTTTCAATATCGACAATGTAAATGGCGGTAAGATTTTGTTCGACCTCTACGCAAAGACGGGAGATGAACGTTACAAAACGGCTATGGATACGCTTCGTAAGCAGATGACCGAACAGCCGCGTACCAGCGAAGGAGGCTTCTGGCACAAATTGAAATATACCCATCAGATGTGGTTGGACGGTATCTTTATGGCTTCTCCCTATCTGGTACAATATGGTGCGACTTTCCAGGAACCGGCTTTGTTTGACGAAGCGGTGAAGCAAATACTTTTGATTGCCCGTAAAACGTATGATCCGGCTACCGGTCTTTACTATCACGGATGGGATGAAAGCCGTGAACAGAAATGGGCAAATCCCGAAACCGGGTGTTCTCCGAATTTCTGGAGCCGCAGTATCGGATGGTATGGTGCTGCGATAGTGGATGTTCTGGATTATCTGCCACAAGAAACAGCAGGACGGGACAGCGTCATACAGATTCTTCAAAGGCTGGCCGAAGCGATTGTAAAATATCAGGACCCTCAATCCGGCACATGGTATCAAGTGACAGATCAAGGTGCACGTAAAGGTAATTACCTGGAGTCTTCGGCAACCGCTTTGTTTGTTTATACGCTCGCCAAAGCCATTAACAAAGGATATATCGGAAATGAATATATCGAACCAGTAAGAAAAGCTTTCAACGGCATGACCGGAAATTTCACCCTTTTGGAGGAAGACGGAAGTTATACTATCACCAATTGTTGTGCCGTAGCCGGACTGGGCGGAGACTCTAAAAGATACCGTGACGGTTCATTTGAGTATTATATCAGCGAACCGATTATCGAGAATGATCCGAAGTCAGTAGGAGCATTTATCCTGGCTGCAATTGAATTTGAAAAAATGATTGAGAAATAATCTGTGGTGAACTGGAATAAACTAAAAACGATAAAAAAACAATGAAAAAATTCAAGATTCTTCCTTTTTTACTGTTACTGCTGAGCTTGAGTACTTCAGTGGCGGCACAAAAGAAAACACAGAAAACGTATATTCCCTGGAGCAACGGTAAACTTGTTGTCTCCGAAGAGGGGCGTTATCTGAAACACGAAAACGGTACTCCTTTCTTCTGGTTGGGGGAAACAGGATGGTTGCTCCCAGAGCGTCTGAATCGTGACGAAGCCGAATATTATCTGGAACAGTGCAAACATCGCGGATACAATGTAATTCAAGTTCAGACCTTGAATAATGTGCCATCCATGAATATCTACGGACAATATTCCATGATAGATGGATATAACTTCAAGAACATCGACCGGAAAGGTGTATATGGTTATTGGGATCACATGGATTATATCATTCGTACGGCTGCAAAAAAAGGACTGTATATCGGTATGGTTTGTATCTGGGGAAGTCCCGTGAATCGTGGAGAAATGACTGTCGAACAGGCGAAAGCATACGGAAAGTTCCTGGCGGAACGTTATAAGGACGAACCGAATATCATTTGGTTTATCGGTGGAGACATTCGCGGTGATGTGAAAACAGCCGAATGGGAGGCATTGGCAACTTCTATCAAAGCAATCGACAAGAATCACCTGATGACCTTCCATCCGCGTGGCAGAACAACCTCAGCAACTTGGTTCAACAACGCTTCCTGGCTGGACTTCAATATGTTCCAAAGCGGACACCGTCGTTACGGACAACGTTTTGGTGACGGCGACTATCCTATCGAAGAGAATACGGAAGAAGACAACTGGCGTTTCGTTGAGCGCAGTATGGCTATGAAACCCATGAAACCGGTTATCGATGGAGAACCTATCTATGAAGAAATTCCTCACGGCCTGCATGACGAGAACGAGTTGTTATGGAAAGATTACGATGTACGCCGCTATGCTTATTGGTCTGTATTCGCCGGTTCTTTCGGGCATACGTATGGGCATAATTCCATTATGCAGTTTATCAAACCGGGTGTGGGTGGTGCATACGGAGCCAAGAAGCCTTGGTATGAAGCATTGAATGATCCCGGTTATAATCAAATGAAATATTTGAAAAACCTGATGCTGACTTTCCCGTTCTTCGAACGTATACCGGATCAGTCTGTCATCGCAGGTAAGAACGGAGAACGTTACGACCGTGCCATCGCTACACGCGGTAATGATTATCTGATGGTGTATAATTATACCGGACGTCCGATGGAAGTTGATTTCAGCAAGATTAGCGGGGCAAAGAAGAATGCCTGGTGGTATACGACAAAGGACGGTAAGCTGGAATATATCGGTGAATTTAATAACGGTGTGCATACCTTCCAGCACGATAGCGGTTATTGCAGTGGAAACGATCATATTCTGATTGTGGTGGACAGCAATAAAAACTACCTCGGTAAGACATGGACGGAACTTCCCGATGCCCAACTGAAATATATCAGCGATAAATGATGAATAAGAGAATATTTATAGTAGCATTCTTTGCGTTTCTGTTTTTAGCAGGTTCAGTCTATGCAGCCATAGGCATAACCGAACTGCGAACGGAGCAATTAAAGAATCCGCTAGGTATTGACGTGCGCCAGCCCCGATTGGGTTGGCGCATCGAATCGGATGAACAGAATGTGATGCAAACAGCGTATCACATTCTTGTTGCTTCTTCTGCCGACTTGCTGGCGCAAGAAAAGGGAGATATTTGGGATTCAGGAAAGATAGAGTCCGACGCTTCCCAATGGATTGCTTATCAAGGTAAACCGCTAAAGCGTAATGCCCGCTATTATTGGAAAGTGAAGGTCTATACTAATAGAGGGGAAGCGGACTGGAGTGCTCCGGCCTTTTGGAGTATGGGATTGCTGAATGAAGCGGACTGGCAAGGCCAGTGGATTGGATTGGACCGTGCCGCTTCCGGTGATAGTGAAACCCAATGGAGCCGCTTGGCAGCCCGTTATCTCCGCAAAGAATTTGCTTTGAGCAAAGAGGTGAAACGTGCAACGGTACACATTGCTGGAATGGGACTTTATGAATTATTTATTAACGGACAGCGTATTGGCGATCAAGTGTTGGCCCCCGCTCCTACCGACTATCGGAAAACAATTCTGTACAACACTTACGATGTGACGCCACAACTTCGAAAAGAGAATGCTATTGGTGTGACATTGGGCAACGGACGTTTCTATACGATGCGCCAGAATTACAAACCGTACAAGATACCGACATTCGGCTATCCCAAACTCCGCCTGAATCTGATTGTGGAATATATGGATGGCAGTAAAGAAACGATTGCTACAAACACTTCATGGAAACTGACAACCGAAGGTGCTATCCGTAGCAATAACGAATATGACGGCGAAGAATATGATGCCCGCAAGGAATTGGGCAACTGGACACAAAGCGGTTATGACGACAAAAGCTGGATAGCGGCACAAAGAGTCAGTATTCCTTCAGGAACATTGCGTGCCCAAATAATGCCGGGTATGAAAGTAATGGATACATTAAAACCTGTTTCCATCCAAAAACTTGGTGATAAGTACATCCTTGATTTTGGTCAGAATATGGCTGGTTGGGTGCGGTTCCGCATTAAAGGACAAGCCGGTGACAGTATTCGTCTCCGTTTCGCAGAAACCTTGCAGGCCAATGGGGAACTCTATACTCGGAATCTACGTGACGCCCGTTCCACAGATACGTATATCGTAAGCGGACGCGAAGTGAAGGACACTACGTGGGCACCTCGTTTCGTGTATCATGGCTTCCGTTATGTGGAGGTCAGCAATTATCCGGATGCGCAACTTGGAGACTTCGTAGCTGAAGTCGTGGAAGACGAGATGACGCATACAGGATCTTTCAGTTGCTCTGACGAGACATTGAATAAGATTGTCCGTAATGCGTTTTGGGGAATCCGGAGTAATTATAAAGGTATGCCGGTAGACTGTCCGCAACGGAATGAACGTCAGCCTTGGTTGGGCGACCGCACCATGGGATGTTGGGGAGAGAGTATGCTTTTCGATAATTACGCAATGTATACCAAATGGACACGTGATATCCGCGAAGCACAACGTGAAGACGGTTGTATTCCCGATGTCGCTCCGGCCTATTGGAACTATTACTCGGACAATGTGACTTGGCCCGCGGCGTTGCCTATGGCTTGTGATATGCTTTTTACCAATTTCGGAGATAAACGTCCGATAGAGGAGAATTATCCGGCTATCAAAAAATGGGTGGCTCATATCCGTGAATACTATATGACAAAGGAATATATCATAACTAAAGATAAATATGGTGACTGGTGTGTTCCTCCCGAATCTTTGGAACTGATTCACAGTAAGGATCCTTCCCGCAAGACTGACGGTGCGCTGATCGCCACTGCCTATTATTTGAAAGTGTTGCAACTGATGCATCGTTTTGCCAGCCTGCAAGGACTGAAAGCCGATGCAGAAGAATGGGAAGAACTGGAACATCGTATGAAAGACGCATTCAATGCCCGCTTCTTGCATATAAAAGAGGGAACATCCCATGTGCCGGGACATACATTATATCCGGACAGTATCTACTATGGTAATAATACGGTCACTGCCAATATTCTGCCACTTGCTTTCGGGTTAGTGCCAAAGAATTACATCCATGAGGTTGCCAAAAATGCCGTAACTTCCATTATTACCACCAATAAGGGACATATCAGCACCGGAGTCATTGGTGTGCAATGGCTGTTGCGTGAATTAAGCCGTCGTGGTTATGCCGATGTGGCTTACTTGCTGGCTACCAACAAAACGTATCCTTCGTGGGGGTATATGGTTGGAAAAGGTGCTACCACCATTTGGGAATTATGGAATGGTGACACGGCAAATCCGGCGATGAATTCAAGAAACCATGTGATGCTTTTGGGAGACCTGCTGATATGGTTCTATGAGGATCTTGCCGGTATAAAAAATGCTCCCGCTTCCGTCGGGTTCAAGCAGATTCTGATGGAACCGGTATTCCCGGAAAAACTGAATTATGTGAATGCTTCGCATGTATCGCCTTATGGCAGGATAGGGAGTTCCTGGAAACGTGACGGCAATAAGCTGGAGTGGAACGTTGAGATTCCCGCCAATACAACCGCTACGATCAAGCTGCCGCTTGACTTCCATGTACAGGTAGATGCCGGTCAGGCGGGGATTCATTCCGTGGAGGAGGCTGACGGTAAGCTGGTAGTCGAATTGGGCTCCGGCAAGTATGTATTCATGTCTGAATGATATTTTCTAACAACAATAAAACAGATGTAACTATGAGACTAAAAAGATTGTTTTTGGGAATAATGCTCTTTACGGACATTACGGGTGCAGGAGCGGCAAATGCTGCTCCGGAAGACATCTCTGCTTCTATTTCCTTGAAAGTGCCGGGGAATGATGCCAAGCAATATCCGCTGGCCTTGCAGAAGATGCAGGATGGTATGTACAGCTGCCGGGCTTCGGAAACGTTGCCGTTGGACATCATCCGCCAGGTGGTGGACAAGGATGGCAAACAGCGCATTACCGTCACACTCAAGGCGCTGGAAAATGTGTATTTCAACTACGGGGAACAGATAAAGACCGGTTACAAGCATTCGGACTGCCAGTTCTACATGCCGGGCTTCTGGTATCGCCGCAACCTGCGTTCGCCGAAGGAAGCTCCTTCTTTCCACACATCGGACAGTTGGCTGGTGCGTGAGGACCGTTTGAGCACTCCGCTGACGGCAGCTTTCAATCCAGCAAGCGGTACGTCCATGTCGGTTATCCGTATTGACAAGTTCGACAAGGAAGCTTTGACCACTCATAAGGAGGGAGAGGTAATCTTGTCCGGCGAGACTTCCATCGGATATACCGGTTTCTGCAATGTGGATGGTATGACTGTCTTGGCATACGGTTTCCCCTATAAGGAAGCACCGAAGACATATATCCGCAAATTGACGCTGGCTCCTGCCGTTGAGGCTTTCCAGCTGCTGCGTAAGGGCGACAGCATCTCCATGACTTGGGAGGTGTCCGAAAGGAATGCTGCCGATTTCTCGGAATGCGTACAGCGCACCTGGGAGTATTGTTATGACACTAACCGCCCGAAACCGGTTGACACACCTTACACGGTAGACCGCATGAAGGAGGTGATGAGCAACTTCTTTGTGGAAAGCTATGTCAGCAATACCCCCACTCATTATTACTCCGGTGTAGAGTTGGAGACTGCTACTTGTGCCAATACCGATGTTGCCGAAGTGGGCTTTGTGGGACGTACGTTGCTGAACGCTTTCAATGCTTTGGAGTATGGCAAACAGCAGAATCGCCAAGACCTGGTGGATAATGCCAACCATATCTTTGACACTTATCTCCAAAATGGTTTTTCGCCTGCCGGTTTCTTCAACGAAGTGGTACACTACAACCGCGGCTTCAAGGAAACCAGACATAGCATCCGCCGTCAGTCCGAGGGAGTGTATGCCATCTTGAACTATCTGAACTACGAGAAACAGCAGAAGCGTAAACACCCCGAATGGGAGAAACGCATCAAGGGCATGCTGGACAGCTTCCTCAAGTTGCAGAACGAGGACGGCAGCTTCCCGCGCAAGTTCAAGGATGATTTCTCTGTCGTGGATGCCAGCGGCGGTAGCACGCCTTCGGCAACATTGCCTTTGGTGATGGCGTCCAAGTATTTCAAGGACAAACGTTATCTGGCAAGCGCCAAGCGTACGGTAGACTATCTGGAGAAGGAACTGATATCCAAAGCCGATTATTTCTCTTCTACGCTGGATGCCAACTGCGAGGACAAGGAAGCCTCCTTGTATGCTGCTACGGCTGCTTATTATCTGGCTTTGGTTACCAAAGGAGAAGAGCGTGCGCACTATGCCGGTCTGGCGAAGAAAGCCGCTTATTTTGCTTTGTCGTGGTATTATACTTGGGATGTTCCTTTTGCCGAAGGTCAGATGCTGGGAGATATCGGCTTGAAAACCCGTGGTTGGGGAAATGTGTCGGTAGAGAATAACCATATCGATGTATTTATCTTCGAATTTGCCGATGTGCTGCATTGGCTCTCCAAGGAGTACAACGAGCCGCGCTTCTCTGACTTTGCCGAGGTGATTTCCACTTCCATGCGCCAGTTACTGCCATATGAAGGACACATGTGCGGCATTGCCAAAGTAGGCTATTACCCGGAAGTGGTGCAGCATACCAATTGGGATTACGGACGTAACGGAAAGGGATATTACAACAATATCTTCGCTCCGGGCTGGACGGTCGCTTCTTTGTGGGAGCTGTTCACTCCGGGACGTGCGGAGCAGTTCTTGTTGAAAAAATGATAGTCTAAACAGTAACCAATATTGTATTTATGAATAAGATGATGACTTTGTTGGCAAGCGTGATGCTATTGGCATCGGCTTGCACGGGCAAGCAGGCGAGTGAAAAGACTGCTTCTGGACTGGAACCTGCCAACTTCCGTACGGAAGTGGATGGCAAGCAGACAGACTTGTTTGTTTTGAAGAATAAGAATGGTATGGAAGTTTGTATTACGAATTTCGGCGGACGTATTGTATCAGTGATGGTGCCAGACAAGGATGGCGTTATGCGTGATGTGGTGCTGGGCTTCGATTCCATTCAGGACTACATCAAGTTCCCTTCGGATTTCGGCGCTACCATCGGACGTTATGCCAACCGTATCAACCAGGGTAAGATTACAGTTAGACACCGCGGAGGCGGAAGCAGAAGAAAATACAGAATCATCGACTTCAAGAGAAGAAAAGATGGAATCGCTGCAACAGTACTTTCCATCGAGTATGATCCAAACAGAACAGCAAACATCGCTCTTATCTGCTATGCAGATGGCGAGAAAGCTTACATCCTCGCTCCAGAGGGACTTAAAGTAGGCCAGAAGGTTTACAATGGTCCGGAAGCTGA
>OHLY01000283.1_pt1 | contig 36401 bp, 37 predicted proteins | sample 1569251 | NCBI WGS metagenome assembly OHLY01 (sample SAMEA3879532, study PRJEB24766) | human gut metagenome | biome: human-associated habitat; feature: feces | place: USA | collected 1985/1987
GTCGATGAGATGACAGAATTAGTTTCCGCACGGATTGTTTCCGCTGCATCAGAAATATCAACATTTGCTGCCGCTGCGGCAGCCGGAACAGATGAGTTTGAGGACCAGTTGCCCCAGTCCGACACCTTCTCTTGGCTCCGTACTTTGGACGGTTCCAAGAACCCAACTTTGACATCTTCTTCGGCTGCCGCGAAAGTCCTGGGAGAACTCATCGGAATAAATGATACGTGGATAAGAAGACGGTTTGCAATAAAAGACTGCAACACAGCTATAGCCGGAGCTTATAATGTGGACGATTCCACAACCAATAACTTCCCTACAGGAGCATATAAGTTTGGAACGTTACTTGTGGCAAACTCTGGCTTTTTTGGATCTCAGTATTTTGTTCCTGACAATTTTAATGTAGATCCATACATATATATTCGGTCTATTGGTAACAATGGAACTACTTTCAATAAATGGGCTAAAATTAAAGTAACAATTATAACATAGATATTCTTCATGGAACGACCTGGGAGAACTCATCGGGATAAATGATACGTGGTTAAGGTTCAGAGATGTTATAAGCATAGAATCTCAAGACAAATTAGATTCTATGCAATATAGCGGAATCTACTTACTAACACAACCTTCAGAATTAGAATATGTCCGTAATTGTGTATTAGTTGTAATCGGCAAACCTAATATCTGTTGTATTCAGAAACTATATAATTATAGCGGAAATATCTATAAATATCGAGTGAAATGGTATAGTAATACTTGGGGTAATTGGCAAACCGTATCTTTGACATGATTTTCTTAAAAATTGAGAGCTGGGAGAACTAATAGGTACGGCCACAGCAGATAAGAATGGATTAATGAGTAAAATATTTGTAGTAACTGATATAACAAGAGGAAAAGGTCTGATTATTGACTATAAAGCTGATTCTAATGGTTTATATACTTCTTCTTCGTTAATAGAAATATATATCTATTCAGGAGCTAATACTGCATTTTATAGAGTGATGTCAATGCCTATAGGAGATAAAAATATAGAAATAAAATATATGGGAAAGAATTGGTGCGATTTTAAATATGCGGATAGTAAATTATATGTATTACCTAAGTCGGATGATTCTTCTATTTCGTATAAGGTATCATTAGTTAGAAGAACAAGACCGAATTTCTCAACAATAGACTTTTCTGATTTTTCCAATATTACAGGTGAAATAATTACACCTACACCTGATTAATCCACTTCTGGGAGAACTTCTGCAAAATGAAAACTATATAAGGATGGCAGAAGGTAGAGGATCTGCAACCTTATATAGGATTGATTTTACAAGGAATTTAAATTTGGTTGTTAAGATTGTTGGTGAAGGTAATTCGGAAGTAGTTGATGACTACTCTATTATCTGTATGCATGGCGGTGGTAATGGGTTATGTATTACGCATAATTCTGGACCGTCATCAATAAGAATGTATAGAGATAATGATTACAATTATTATGTTTACGTGAGTGGATGGGGATACGCTATAGCATATTTTGCCAACCGCATACCGATTAATAATGCCATTTCAGCAACTAAAGTAGATATAGATATTAGGACGCTCGAACAGGTAGGAATTTAAACAAGAATTTCTGCCTGTTGGCGATTAATTGGGATTATTGGCGAACCGTATCTTTGGTATAAAAAACGGGTGGTCCGGTACAAACCGGTGCCACCCGATCCTCCCGATCATTGTAATACTATTAAAGAATCAACATCTTTATCTGATTCCTCAAATTTGAAAACATGATTAGATCCTACAGACGTAACAGTCAATGGTTCTGACTGTGTAGTCGTCTTTACATAAATATTACCATTTCTTTCTCTATATGCATTAAAGTGATCCTTTCCTAAAGGACCAGACAATCTTGTGAATTTCGCACTGTCCGCCCAGTTACCATCAATGGAATATAATCCGGTTGCTCCACTTGTTCTAATAAATACAAGTGTAGAATATCCATCCCAAGATTCTATTTTTATTAATTTGGTAGACGTGATGGATTGAGCAATTTTAATATAATTATTTTTACTCATCAATCCGTTTGCTTCATTCGTTGCAAGCGGTATCAGTTCTCCCAGCTCTGATTTTAAAGCGAATTTATGTAAAAGAAATGCTTCTCCACGCTGACTTTGCAAAATTATTAATACTACCTTTTCTAGTGGATATTTCTGCACTGTCTATGTTTGGATAGAACACTTGTGTTATGTGAGCACTATCATTAAAAACAACAAGTGTTCCCCAATAAGTGTTAGGTCCATCAATCATGTTATTTTGTATTTTATAAAAGCCAGCTTCGATCATATCATTATAACTTCTATTTTCTACTATCCCTTTGTACATGAAAGGATACAGCTTCAAACTAGTGAGCAGTTCTCCCAGAAGTACAAAATATAAGAGCTTAAGTTATAATTTCTATACAAAAACACCCTCGTATTTTGCCCATTCTCCCCAATTATTTCCTAATTTTTGTCTTATATAAAAAACATTATCATTCATCGGAATGTATATTTGAGTTATAAACAAACGTCCAAAAAACAATAATACTCCCCATGCCCTATGACCGTTAGGGGTATCTCCGCCAGTAAATCTGTCATCAATAGTATAATATCCAACCTCAGTTGCTGATGCAAATGATGTTGAATATCCTTTATCTCCTAACATTTGATTTATTCCCAATAGTCCTCCCAGGTCGCTTCAATAAAAGAAAAAGTGTCAACTATTATAGAGCGCTAATTTGTTCAAAATTGGATATATCCCCGCTATACACTCCTACAATCCTTCCATTGAAAGGGATAACATAAAACTTAAAGCCACCATCGCCACCACTTGCATAAACATTTCCATCACTATCTTTTTTGAAAGAAATAGTATTACCAGATGTAGCATAAATCTTATAAATTCGATCTACTTCCATAACATATAAAGAAGTTGTGTTGGTCCTGTCTGAATGCCCACCGACAATGCCATAAAATGGATACTCCAATTTATACACATTATCGGATGAGTATCGAAAATAAGGGATTCTTGATACTCCTCCTGCTGGCATTAATCCTTTCTTCTCATTACTTGCGGTAGGCAGAAGTTCTCCCAGATCGAGATTATGAGATTAATATTGTCGAATTTGATTATTTGGGAGGAAATAGCTAAATTTAAAATAAAAATATGCTAGAGAAGATACGATACAGGTTGGTCTTTAACCGCCAAAAGAAACTGAATAAGCAAGGCACGGCTCTTGTACAGGTTGAAGCTTATTTAAATCAAAGGAAAATCTACCTGAAGACCAATGTTTACCTCAAGCCTGAGTGCTGGAGTCGTGAGGGGGCACAAGTCATTAACCACCCCCAATCTAACGAACTCAACGCAATGCTCTATGAATACATCCTGTATCTGCAAGGCATAGAGTTGGGGTATTGGAAGCGCGGAATACCTGCCACACTCTCACTACTGAAGGATGCTGTCAAGAAGAAAAGTGCCGTGAATATCAGCTTCTCCACTTTCGCCAAATCAGCCATTGACAATTCGGACAAGAAGCAGTCCACCAAGGACAACCTGCACTCTACACTGGCGGTCCTGAATGATTTCCGTTCCGGATTGGACTTCAAGGATATTACCTATACATTCCTTCGTGATTTTGAGCAATACTTAAGGGAAAAGGGCAATGCGGTCAATACGATAGCCAAGCACATGAGACAGCTCCGTACCTTGGTCAATGAGGCAATCAACCAGGGATATATGCACGCAGATTCTTATCCGTTCAGAAAGTACAAAATCAAACAGGAGAAAGGCAGACATGAGTTTCTTACCCCGGACGAGCTGAAGAAGCTGGAAACGGTCGAGGTGGAAGAGGAATCCATGCGCCATGTGCTCGATGCCTTCCTGTTCTGCTGTTATACCGGATTGCGCTATTCTGACTTCTGCCAGCTCACACCTGAGAATTTCATTAGGGTAAACGGCAAACGGTGGCTGTACTTCAAATCCGTCAAGACAGGGGTGGAAATCCGTCTGCCGTTGCATCTGCTGTTTGAAAGCAGGGCATTGGGCATTCTTGACCGCTATCCTGATATCGGAAGTTTTGCCGCTTTGCCTTGTAACTCGGAAGTGAATAAGCAGCTTCGAAAGCTGGCCGGGTTATGTGGTATCAAAAAGCGGATAACCTACCATGTGAGAAGACACTCGTATATTTTCTTATTTACTAGAAATAAGAAACTTACAAGAAATAAACTTTTAGACAGGTAACGATTTAGAAACGAGGGAAGTTCTGTATTCTGTCTTGTTTTGCATTATTCAAAGAACGCTAACTAGTATATACAAATATAATGGTAATATAAAAGAAAAGCAAGTTTTTATTTCTTTTTTATGATACATGCCATATTTTGTATAGAGATAATTTAACAACAAACTTAATTAAGTTTATAACAGTTACAAACATTACTATTATTTATTCATAATATGCTGTATTAAAAAATATTATTCTATTTTCAAGCTTTTAATATAAGATACCAAATCACCTACCTTATTAATATTCTTTGATTTGTATCTTACTAATAAATCTGATTCATTCAACCTTATTGAGTATTTATCAAATAAGAACTTGATAAAAAGGTTCCTGCCATCCTTGTCTATAAACAAATTGTCTATAGAATCACTGTAGCACAATTTTATATCTATATATTGCCAAAGAGCAGATAATATACCGAACTCCATTTTTTTTGTACTATCGATAGAATACCCTGTTACTTCGTTATATTTAAACTCTAAATTACATTTTGGGCAAAGGCACCTTGTATTAAATTTATTGGCAAGTTCTTTATTAGAAAATAACAGCCCTGGATGTCTTAGTTTTAGTATTTTCTGGCTGTTATTCTCCAGAATAATATTATTTGTACTTCCACAAATCGGACACTGCATATTACTATTCATTATTTTATCTCCATTGATTTAAATTATAATTAGATTCTATTTCATTCTCAACGTCATCAGGCAGTTGTGAGAAAAAGTCTAAACCTGTTATTCTTTCAACCTGGTCTACAGAATTTACATAATGGTCCAATGGATTGTTGCCAGATGTATTCTTGTATATAAACCCAATAGCTCTTGGTTTACCTTCATCCAAACCTGCTAATATAACTTTAAAGAATGCATTAGGAAGACGGATTTTACGCTCTTCTCCAATATAACTTATATCGTTTTTATACAATATAGGGCCACAAGCAATATAAATAGTACCAGACTCTTCAACCCATCTTCTACAATCATCTTCCAACTCTTTCCAATCGCCTCTATTAAGATTATGATGTTGTGGACAAATGTTCGTCATATAAAAACTCTCTCTCATTGCTTGTTTGTCCCATTTGTTATCTGCTGCCGGACACATATGTCCTCTATCATATCCTGAATTACTATAATCACCTGTTTCTACAGCTATACCTCTTGGTATATCTGGATCCGGATAAAAATGTCCGGCTCTACTTTCTCTTTCTATTAATTTCGAAGAATTAAGTTCCCATGCTACCCAATTAGGTATATTAAGCTCAGGATTAAAAGATACAGTATAACCTAACCTATAATAAATATTCTCTGCCCTCTCAATAGTATTAATAGGAATCTCTAAATTTTGTGATTGTTGATAGCTATTCGAACAAGAAATTAGACTTGTACAAATAAAAACAGAAAATATTAATCTCATAACGCAAGATGTAAAATAACACATAAAAAAATGATGAAGATATATATTATTGTAACATACCTTCATCACCTATAATTAATTATTAGTTTTTCTTAGCACTTAATAGATGCCATAGTTCTCTAACCCAAAGGACAAGTGAAGATAAGACTACAATAATAAGCCAATCTATAATACCTGATACATTCAAAGTCCAATTAAGTGTGTGGAACATTGGCTCAACATTAAAGAACTCATAGAATACTTCTACTATGATAATTTGTCCAATAACAATAACACCAACTATCGTTTTGAATCCTGAGCTTAGCTTAAGTTTGAACAAGCTTTTTCCAGTTTCGAAGGAACGGGTATTAAACATATACCAGAAATGTGTCCACACAAATATTGAGAAAATCAGTGTCTGCTCATAAGGAGTTACGCTATTTGCTTCGCCCAACTGTAAAGTTAATAAGTCCATTAAACTAGTAACATCACTGTGCTGGAAAATATAAACGAATAATAGTGTCAACAGGAAGAAGAAACCACCAACACCAACAATATCGAAAGCCATAGGCTTATTGATGATAAAGGCCTGTCTTTCCCTTGGCTTATCATTCATAACTTCTGCTGAAGGAGGAAGTGAAGCCAATGCCATTGCGCCAAATGTATCCATAATCAAGTTCACCCACAACATTTGTGTAACAGTTAGTGGTGATTCAGCACCCATAAATGCTCCAACTAGAACAATAAAACAAGCTGCAACATTTACAGTTAACTGGAATAGTAAGAAACGTTGAATATTCTGGTAAAGAGAGCGGCCCCACATAACAGCCCTACCAATACTGCTAAATGAGTTATCAATAATAGTTATATCACTAGCTTCTTTAGCGACTGAAGTACCAGCACCCATAGACAAACCAACATGAGCGGCTTTCAAAGCAGGAGCGTCATTAGTACCATCTCCAGTAACTGATACAACCTGATTCTTCCTTTGCAGAGATTCAACCAAACGCTGTTTGTCCATTGGTCTCGCTCTGGCTATAATCTTAAGATCAAGAACTATATCATCTAATTCACTGTCGTTTAATTTAGCAAATTCAGGACCAGTTATAATATGCTTATCGCTGTCAGTATTTGACCAAAGTCCAATCTGTCTACCGATTTCAATAGCAGTACCAGTAGTATCTCCTGTTACTATTTTAACTTTAATACCGGCTTTCATACATTCTGTTACAGCAGCTGGAACATCTGTTCTAATAGGGTCAGAGATAGCTACAATACCTAAGAAATTAAGACCTGTAGCAACTACTTTTCCACTTTCGATATATTTATCATTATCATCCAGTATCTGATAAGCAAATCCCAATGTACGCATAGCTTTTTTCTGATAAGCCTGAAGCTGATTGTCAACTTCTGATTTACTTACATTAGCAGAAGAACTGTTACACATTCCGTAAACTATTTCAGGAGCACCCTTTACATACAGGATTTTCTTTCCATTAACTGAAGAAGTAACGACAGTAGCCATGTATTTTCTTTCTGTAGAGAATGGTATCTCAGATAAAGTATTAGCACTCTCTTTTAAAGTTACATGGTCTATTCCTTGTTTGTGTAACCATAATAGTAAGGCACCTTCAGTAGGATTTCCAACAACATTTGGTTCAGTTCCGGACAGGTCTAGTGATGCTGTTGAGTTAACAGCAATACCTTCAGCTATAAGTTTGCTTGCCTCGTCTTCTTTAAGCTGTTGTTTATCCAGATTATAAAATTTGGTTTCATAAACCTGCATTTTATTTTGTGTCAAAGTACCAGTTTTATCAGTACAAATAACGGTAATTGCACCCATTGTTTCACAAGCATGCATTTTACGAACCAGGTTATTTGTTTTCAGCATGCTTCTCATAGAATAAGCAAGACTCAATGTTACTGCCATAGGCAACCCTTCTGGTACAGCTACAACAATAAGAGTTACAGCAATCATAAGGGTGTCCAATGTATGAGCTAAGAGTCCTGACAATTCTGCCTCAGGCAACAAATATTCATGTAAACCTAAAACAGCACCTATGAATATAACCGCAAAAGTTATAATAGTAGAAACACATGCAGTTTTTGACCAGTCTTCAAATTTCTTAATAACCAGGTAAAAGAAAAGAGCAGTTGGAATAATCAAACAGCATGCCAACAGATTCCATGAGAAATAATGAGCTATTCTACCAACAATGATTAATGTAGCAAAGCCATAACTTAAATTTGTAATAAGTTCACTTAAACCATCCAATTGCTCATTCAGAGGAGTTTTAACACCTTTCCTTACACCCTGTTGAGCAGCTAGAAGTTTAATGTATTCCTTATTTTCTTCTTCCGTTAGTTCTCTCTCTTCCTTTATTTCATCATATTCTTCCAACTTTTCATCTATATCACTACCTGTCATTTTAGCGAAAAGTTTTCCATTTTCAGTAGAATCGCCAACCTTATCTACTCTATATACACCGTGTCCTTCCATTACTCTTGTACCACGCAATACATAATTAGAAGGATAAGTAGCTTCAGAATCAAATTCAGATTCAATAGTAGTTTTGCTACAAACCGGCTCTCCAGTTAAGGTTGACTCATCCATATGGAGTGTAATTGATTCCAGCAGTTCTCCATCAGCAGGAACTTCATCACCAGTACTCAATAAAACAATATCCCCAACAACAATATCTTTTTTAGGAACTACCGTTACGTTGCTATTTCTAATTACTTTTACCGGTTCGTCATTATTAACCTTGTTCAATAGGTTAAAAGCCTTGTTTGCCTTAAGCTCAAAATAGAATGCCAAACCTGTTGCCAACAGTATAGCTACAAAAATACCAGCTGGTTCAAAAAAGACTGTCAAACCTTCCCCAAGGCCAAAATATTCATAGCAAGCGATACCAATAGATAAGATACCGGCTATTATTAATATGACAATTAAAGGATCAGAGAATTTCTCTAGAAATTGTTTCCAAAGTGAATCCTTCTTAGGTGGCGTTAAAAGATTCACGCCATACTTGGCACGACTCTCAACAACTTGTTGGTCGTTTAAACCTTCGTAATGTTTTCTTTTTTCCATGTATATTATGTATTAATTATTAATTTCTTCCATAAAGCCCTCAAGTCCACCTTCAAGTTGTTTACTTAAATCTTCCATTTGTTTTTTAAGATCTTTGACAGCACTTTTTGTCATCTTTGCTAGAATCTGACCTTTAATTCTGCCTATCTCCTTTAGTTCCTCATCAGTATATTCATACTTAGATAGCTCTTCCTCTATCTCTGTAAATTCATTTGTTATATTATTCCAATCTTCTTCAGAGTAATTTTCACTGTTATTATCTATCTTTTCCAACAAGGAAGATAATTCATCAACAGGAGTTTGAGAGGTTTCACAAGAAGTAAATACCAAAGGGGAAATTAAAAGAAAAAGAAATAGTTTAAAAATATTCATAGCTCAATTATTTAAAAAACTCTGTTTCGTCGATTTTAATTGTATTGAAATTATTATTTACAATACCATTTTGAATATTAATATTCAAAATATAATTAATAGTATGGTTGAGAATTTTTCTTGCCAAAATCAAAGACATCTACGCTTTTTTCATAATAACAGTTACGTGTAAACTTACCATGAGTCATACCATCTTCGAATTTTTCCATCCAATCATAACCATAGGCTATCTTAAGATAATACTGGCCTTGTGGTATCTGATTTATTGTTATTGAAGAATTTTCGCTCACAAATATATATCGTATGCACCTGTCATTTGACAGGTCTATTATCTTCACAGCAATATCACAGCCCTCACCCATATTAATATCAAAATAATTGTCCTGAAGGCCATATTTCGGTTTAACCCCATAGGAAGAAGGTAGTTCTCCATCCATACTGCTATCCGATTTTAGAAGCCAACCTTCATCTATGTATTTCTTTTGTATCTCGCTTAGAACAGGTGAAGTCTCAACCTTTTCTTTTTTATTATTTGCACATCCGCTAAAAAGTAGAAGAGCAAAACATATAATAAATATAGTTTTAATTCTCATAGAACTTAAAACAAACCATTAATTAATGCAGCAATAACAATGACCAGACCAATTATCTTACACACCATCCTTAATGCTGCCTTGTTTTTCTTTTTCTTAAAATTATTTTCGAGAAGTATAGGTATTACAAACCATATACATAACCCTATTATAACTGATATAATCATATTTCAATGTTTACGAAATAAAGAAACCAATGAAGAACATCGGTTTCTTTATTTCAGTATTTACAGTTTTAATCAACTAAACCATCACGATACATTTCGTTAACCTTGTTTTGGATAACAGTGTATTCGTCACCGAGCTTTTGTTTTCTCTCCAATCCATTGCCGTAAGTACCACGTATAACAGCAATAGCTTTCTGTTCGAGGCTACCATTTACAGGTATTGCAGATGATGTTTGAGTTTTTTTCTCTACTTTGACAACATCCGGCTTTGAACTTTGTTTAGAGTTGCTTTCTGATGAAGGCATCTCTGCTGTTGCTTTAGTAGATTCTTCCTTTAATGTATTGTCTGTTTTCTCTACATTTGTTGAATCAACCTTTTCTGCTGTTTCTTCTGTTTTGGCAGGCTGAATAGAATCAGCTTTAGCAGTAACAGGATTCTGAGCTACATTTGTTTGTACTGATGTCTCATTATCTTTACCCACAAAAACAAAGAACAATATAGCAGCCAAAACAACTATACCCAAAAAGACCCAAAGGTTACGCTTGTTACCACCTCCTGTTTTATTAACAGGTTCCTGCGGAGCTGTATTCTTTGGTTGTATATCTTGTTTTACATCAGAATCAGCTATCTTGGTCTTAAGAGTAACTTTTTTCTTTAGTTGTACCATATTAGCAATTTACAATTAATTCAAAGCCAGGAATTTTCTCATATGCAGTGCTTAAATCCATTACATTGCTTTCGTTCTTCAATGCATAAACTCCATCCTTATTCTTAATTGAACAAACGCAGTAAACATGGCCTTCCTCTTTAGAGTCTGCTAACACTTCCAGATAGTCACCTGAGTCACTTTGAAGTTCTACACGTCCACCTTCGTCAGCATAGGTAACATCTTCACCTTCAACGGCAGCGTTATAATTCACGATACAAACATAAGCTGTGTCGATTTCACTAAGACTGGCAATATTGATTTGTTCTGTTTCCTCACCACCTGGAGCCGGTTCTTTATTATCACCCATGTGAAGCATAAATGGGAATTTGCTTAAATCACCTAGGTCAGATTTCTTTCCTCTATATTCATTAGAGAATATACCACCGATTGAGCCGTCTTTTTTCTTAAAGAATAGGCATAAATCAAGGTCTGTATCAGAAGACCAAATAAGTTTTACTTTAAGTTTACCAGAGAAAGTGAAAGCAGCTTGTTCTTCTTTTCTACGAAGAGTAATTTTCTTTTTTAATGTTACTTCAGCCATAATTATAAAAATTAAAAGTTATTATTCGCATATTAGTGAGAACCCAGGTATTTTATCAAAAGCAGTACCCAAATCCATAACAACACCTTCATTTATAACAGAGTTAATACCCTCATTATTCTTGATACTACATACATGGTAAACATGTCCATCCTCGGTAGCATCAATCAGGACTTCCAGATAGTCACCTGAGTCACTTTGTATTTCTACTCTACCTGAATCCTGGGCAAAGTTTACCTCTTCTCCGTCTATAGCTTTACTGTAATTTAATACGCATACATGCGCTGTATCTATATCATTTAGACTGGCAATATTGATTTGCTCTATAGATTCTCCCCCAGGTGCCGGTTCTGCTTCATCTCCCTTATGTAACATGAAAGGGAATTCAGACAAATTACCTAAATCAGATTTTTTCTGACGGAATGCTGAAGAGAATACGCCTCCGATTTGTCCATCTTTTCTTTTAAAGAAAATACACAAATCCAAGTCTGTTTTAGACTGCCACAACAATTTTACTTTTAGCAGTCCATCAAATGTAAATTCCGCTGGCTTTTCCTTACGGCGCAGCGTAATTTTTCTTTTAAGCTGTACTTCTGCCATATGTTATTAGTTTAAAAAGTTAAAAATAATCCATTCTAACCCAATTCATTTTTTTAATATCAGCTTTTAAAGAAATCATCTTTTGCAGATGGTTTCGTATGCTGTTTCTGTTTTGATTTCTCTAATTTAGAAGAATCAGAATCAAAGAAACTATCACCTGAAGATTCCTTTTTCTGACTATTCGTATTAGAAGGAACACTCTTGCCTTTATTTTGACCTAAGCTGTTCCCTTTAGGACTATCGGAGCCAAAGAAGTCATCACCTGAAGATTCTTTTTTCTGCCTACTTGTCTTATAAGGAGTTTCCTTATTTTGGTCTAAGTTGTTTCCTTTAGGATTATCAGTGCCAAAGAAGTCATCAAAAGAAGAATCTTTAGAAGGTCTATCTATTTTTACTGGAGGTTTTCCATACTCTTCAGTATTATTTGGCATAGGAGAAGATATATGTTTCTTTCCACTAAGTTTATCCTCCCAGGCTTCTTCTGCATCAAAAATTTGTTTACGAAGATTCCTTATAATATCACTTCTGTCAGGATATTTCTCGTGTAATACCTTGATAATTTCTTTAGCTTCAGGCCATTGTCTATCAGCAATAAATGTTTTCACATTAGAAACCAAGCTCTCAAAATTCTTTTGATCTTGAATTAGCTTGAACTTGTCCTGTGCCTTTTCCAAATATCGTTTAATAGAATCATCAGATTTTATAGATAATGATTTGTTGCATAGCTCTATAAGTTCTTCCCAATGTTCATTAAAACTTGCTTCATTTATCTTAATCTTTAACGATTCAAACAGCTCTATATCCTTAAGATATTTGTTCCGTCTTTCTTTAAGATAAACTATATGCTCATTCCATTTTCTAGGATTCTGAATATCCTTGTCAATGAGCTTATTGCATATTTCTATGGCTATGTCAAAGTTATCTTCTTTTTCGGCCTTAGTAAGTTCCTGTTCTAATAAGCCCAATTCTTCTTTATGCTTCTTCTGTATATTTTGGATTTTGGATATACGTTCCTCAATCTCTTTATTATTAGAATCAGCATGCTTAGCCTTATTCAGTTCTTCTAATGCTTCCTTATATAATTTCTGACCAATAAAGGTGTCAGCTCGTAAAAGAAACTCTTTAAGGCTTTCTGTTAATTTGATTTTTCTTTGTGATTCAGTAAGAATACGTTTTGCCTCAGAAGAATCAGGGCGTAATTCTAAAGCTGCCTCACTCTTTGAATAAGCATCCTGCCATCGCTGTGAGTTCAAGGCATCCTGAGCCATCCTGATGGTTTTATTATATTGCTCATTCTTGACCTTGATTTCGGATAGCTTTCTGTTTGCTTCATCCAACATTTTCTTTACTTCCTTATCATCAGGCTTTAAAGTAAGAGCAATGTTTAGAAGATCTATCATGCTGCTATAGTCGCCTTTCTTCTCATAAGATTCAGCGTCAACAATGGCGGCATTGAACTTTCTCTCATCTTCACGCATAGCAGCATTAGCAAGATCAATTTCTTCCTGCTTCTTAAGTGCAGCTTCTCTAGCTTTTCTATCTTCTTCTGCAATTTTAATCTGTTCTAATTGTTCATAAGAGAGATTTTCGATATTCTTTCTTAAACTATCAAATTGAGACAAGTCCATTTGACTGTAAATACCAACAATCTCAGGAATATCCTTATTCCCAAAAGCAACTATATTGTTCGGAGTTACAGGATAACGCTGTAATAACTCTTCCTTGAACATGCTATTCTTAAATGAATCACCTATGAAAATAATATGACTTATATCTGAGAATACAATATCAAGTTCTTTTACATATTGAACAATATTGTCAACTACATCATTGACTATTGTTTTGGTTCTTTCCTCAATAACATTCTTCAGAATAGTAGCATTCTGCTTATTATGTGGGGCTCTGGAGAAAGTTATATCGTTATATATAACAGGACGACCAAACTTGGTGTTGTCAAGTTGTAATAGCCATCTTTCCAGATTTTGGTTCAATCTGTTAATTTCCTCTTCCTCTTCCTCTTTTCTTAGGAATTTAGTTGAATTATTAATTTGCCAAACAATCTGTTCCAGTAATGCCCGGCCTCTCAAATCAGTTCCATAACCTCTTAGGAGTCCTTCATTTCCTTGTCTAACAAAAACATTATTACTTTGTTTGTAAACGACATATCGGAGATTCTCATTGCAAGCTGTAATAACGAGAATGCAATTTGAATCATTCAACAGGCCCTTTTTATTGGAAAGTTCTACAGCTAAGTGAGAGATTCTAGCAACACTCTCTTTGATAACAAAATTATTCTCTTCCAATATATCGAGAAAAACCTTCTGGGCGGCATACGAAACATCAACTGAAAAAGAGATGTAGGTATCTATTTTCTCATTTTCATTAAAGTCCCTAGTTAGGTGTTCAAGTATATCAGATGCCTTAAAGATTTCTTTCAAACTAACATCTTTTCCAAATCTTTTAAAGGTTTCATCTTCTTTTACGACTTTAGAGAATATATCACCATAGTAATGAAGCTCCTTATCCAGATAATGCTTCTGATAAGATTTACCATAAATAACTCTATCATTATTAATATCTTCATAAAAATAGAGCCAAATACGGTCTTCCCTATTAGGCAGATCTATACGACGAGGTATATTGTCGTAGCAGACTGCTGCGGCAATATACCATCTGTCTATATATAGTGATAATGTCTTCATTAACTAAACACTTTTTTTATTAATGTTTTCTCCAGGAAGCATGAGCCTTCTGCTATAATCAAAGGTTGATGATAAGCGAAAGAACCACCATTATTTACTTTTCGTTTGGCACTCTTATATTCGCTGTCCTGGCAAATGAAAGCTCCTACCTTATTTGGAAGATCGGCGAAATCATTTCTGAGTTCAGCGTCCATAGTGCATAATTTAGTTTTTACACTTACGAAATTGATAAAGATATTGAAAAACTCTTCAAAACATTCCATGCTTGTGAAGTCAAAGTAATTCATATCATTATCGAAGTATTCACCGGACAATTCATCTGTAGGCAACAACTCTCTAGATGCACCCTGTGAATTTGTAAATCTTACACCTATCTCACCACAGATATCGCTATGATTATCTACGAATACTTTATTTAGATCCTGCATATCGCATAGACCTTTAGCAACCTCTGCTTTATTGTCAACCTCGATTTCGTCTCTGTATTTAACATCCAGTTCCCTATCAATTATACGTTTAACACCGGCATTGAGACATGATTTATAATATCCCATAGTGGTACTGTTACTAGCAGCATTACGAAGCCAGTGGAATAAGCGACCACCTTTACCAAACGATAGAATATCAATCCTAGTAATATTGTCAAGATTGTTATCCTTGATAGTCTTTCCAATAAGCATACCAGAATAGTAAAGCAACAATCCTGTTACATATGCAGGTAAAGTAAATACTACTTTTGCATTATCAGCTATAGAACTATAGAATTTATCGTAGTCTTCTTCTGTCTTCAGCTGATCAAATATACTATTGAGGTAATAAGGGGCCTTCTTCTTCTCCTTAATTATTTCCTGTATATTTGCTACAAAAACCTTTGTACTCTTTCCTTCATGGAAGTTCAATAAAGCACGTCTAAAGTCATCAGAATTTATAACAGTGTTAAAGAAAACACCGGCAGCAAGTCTCACAGAACTTTCTCTGAAAAGTGAAGCCTGATTACCTTTTTGCGGATTCTTAGCCAATAGAAGAATGTCGCTTGTAGAACCACCAACATCAATACCTAGGAACATATTATTATTGTTAAGACCGAAGTTGTTATTTGAAAGTGCATAACTACATACGGCTTCAGCTTCTGTGATATTCTCATCATTGATAGACGGTTTCCTACCCATAATAGGTGTCATACGAGACAATTCCTCAAATATTCGTCTTAATTCGTCAATGTCAGCCTCCATCATAGAACCTGGATAACTCCAATTTATTTGAGATGGTTTAATTTTATTCTGGTAAAGGAAGGCACATGTTTGTAACCAAATACTTTTTAAGAAAGCACGTTTCTTCAATAAACCTTTATCATCATTCAACCATTTCATGTTATAATGAAGATTACCAGCCTGTGTTTCTATAATAAATTCATCCATGTGATTGACCAAAATATTAGGACGATTTACAGGAACACCGCCTTGTATTTCTTCTGATATACCATTCTTAGTATAACGAGTATCATGTTCATGAAGCCATGACTTTAATTGACCATTATTGGATTCATAGTTAGTGAAGAATAGGAGTTCGTCATTCTGGGCAATTGAACGAGTATCCGTATTTTCTTTACCAACTATAACTGACCTATAATTCTTAAACTGAACCGGTTGGGCACCTCTATTTCCAGCGTTAAAGTAAACACAAGTGTTATTACTACCAAAGTCAATACCTACAACAGCAGTATTTTGTACATCAACATTTGATAAATCCTTAACTACATCAGGTCTGAACATTAATTTACCTGCGCCACAAGGTTTGCCAGCCTCTTTAACTTTAACGAGAACGCCAGCCATTGGCTTATCAGTGCTTATAATATCATATTTAATCAAATCTGTACCTTGACCATGAGGATATGTAACAAGTTGTTTAACATCAACCTGACGATCTTCTTCTGGTGCTATCTCATAATCCGAAGTTAAGAACTCACCTCTTATATTTCTTAGTATCTTACCTTCAGATTTAAAGAATGGTATAAAGTTCTCATTTACATCACTTGTAAACTCAGAATATAAATAGTATTTATTCCAATTTTCACTGACAAAGTTAGGCCATAAAATAACTCTGCCATTAGAAGTCATCCATTGAATCTTGTATTCTCTCTTGTTAAGCGTAACAGGTTCACCGTCAATTTCAACTACCAAAGTTACAGCTAACTGACCAGCATCATTTATCTTGGCAGTAAGTTTAGTGTTTCCTGAAGTTGAAGAGTAACCCAATAAAGAAGACAGACTATTTTTAAAGATGTCAATGCCTTGCTCTGATAACGGCAGGGAAAAGTAAGAGCATGATCCATCACTTAAATCAGGAACTCTTAAGTAATACACTGGAGCCTGAGAAAGTTTTGTTAGCTCATTTTTATCTTCACACCATCCAACTACAAAATTATCCTTGCTTAAGAGGTTCTGTATATCACCTATAACCTGACAGTTACCGTCATCAAAATAAGTGAAGGTGAAATCCTGCTTCATGTAAACCGGTACATCACTCTTGAACAAATCTGCAAATGGAGCTGACAGATTACCGTATTGAGCAATAGGGCCCACTTGACGAAGCAAACCATTACCTTTAGCACTAAGTTCATTTTCCCACTGTCTGCTTACAGCCTTGAATCCTGTCAATTCTATCCTTAGATTGTTTCCTCTCTGAGAATTGATTTTAGTCTCAAAAGCCTGTTGGTTACGGTTCATGTTTTTAACAAACAAATAAACCTTTTGCACTTCTTCTGGAGTAAGATAATTCATCGGGTCCTCAAACTTTCCTTGACGATACCAATTAATATCTGAAGCATCATTACCCAAGTTACTATAATCAACACCTGTAAAACAACCGGTAAGAGGAGATGTACCACCAACAAGATGTTCTCTATAATAGATCAGTTGAATAAATGGTTGGGCATCCGGATTTCGAGCCAAGTCATCCTGGTTACTCCAAACATCCTTTTCATTGAACAGCATTCTACCAAAGGCAGAAGCTATATCATAATCTCCCCCTCTGACATCCATATAAACAGGATCAGAAAATCTAATTCTGTCAGGGTATAATGCTATTACAGCCATCAAGCCTTTCCATTCGGCATGAAGCATATTATAGAACTGTGATAGACCTTCTGTGTTTATATTTGGATCTGGTGCAGCTATGGTAGAAAAGGCAAACTTAAAAAGTTTGGCTCTTGCCCATGGAGTAGGTATACCAGAAATTAATGCACCTAGTTTTTCTGCAGAGATATCCTCTAACATTTTTCCTGTATGAATACCCTGTATATATGAAGGAGCATTATTGAAGTTGTTCCACTTACCAACTTCTCCTCCGTTCTTGTCTATTTGACTTTTTATTAGTAGAGCTTTTGACATAATGAATTAGAATTTATAAAGTGAAACAAGTGTGTTATATATTCTTTTATATAATTGTTCTCCACGATTGGTCATAGATGGCATTTCTTTTTGGTTTTCATCCTTAAATGCTCTTTTAAACTCGTTAAATTTAGAGCTAATTAATCCAACATCAAACTTATTATCTTTGCCTATACCAGTCGTTTTATATAAGTCCTTATTCCACTTGTATTTCATTAGTTCTTTTTTCTTCTGTGGTGCAAATAAAGCAGCATTCAGAATGAACTTATCATCACCACCTGCAGACCTATGAAGCTGACGTAACCAACCTTCATACAATGTGTCATCTTGATTAATAGAAAAATGGAACAATTTAAAATATTCTTTTACACCATCCTTGATTTGAGTGTTATCTATATCCAGGAAATTCACAATATCCTTTTGATGTCCTGATTTTACACTATTAACAAAATCATCCTCTCCATTGCAGAATAAAGAAAACACTGTTAGCATACCAAGTTTCTTAGCAAATTCCTGTTCCATTTCTTGGCCAACAAAATCTCTGAATTCCAATTTTCCACTGTCGTCAACAGCTCTATACAAATACTCTGTGTCATGGTTCTGCTTTCTTGTTCGTAAATCATCTTCAGGAACCTTAAGAAAATGAAGTGCAGCACAAGCGGCCATAAGCTCGATATAATGAGAATCATTACATTGGTTTGCACCACCAGTAATTGTTTCTGACTGTTCCTTTTTAGCCATAGGGTTCCAGTCCAAACCAGGAGTTCCCAACATGTAAAATTTTTGATATGTACTTTTTACAGTACTGTCATCATCATAAAACATCATTGCAACCTGAGAGTTTAATGCAAATTTATCACTGGTTGCAATAATTTTCTGATTAACCAATTCTGCTCCTGTAGGTGATTTAAAGTTAAAATAGGCAGTCAATAATGTAGATCCAAAATATGCATTATTGAGAATATTAACTGCTCCGTTACTCATTATCTCAGCAGCTTTTGATATGGCCTGAGGTATGATAGGAATCGAAGAAGCACCTGTTCCACCAAATACTGAACCAAGAATAAATACTCTAGCACCTCCATTTTGAGCTACTTGAATGAGTTTCTGCAAATATGTCTTTAATTCAGAATTTTTATTTGAACGGGCTGCTTCCAATATTGAATGATACATCATCATGGAGCCGAGATGGGTCTGTGCCCTATAACCGTGACGAAGGTTAAATGTTTCTACGTTTTTAGTCAATACCAAATCCGCTATAGCTGTTTGCTCCGGATTATTGAACTTAGTATCCCCATAGTTAAATACAGACATGAAATCGCTCTTGACTTCATAATTAGGCGAAAATTCATAGTAATTGATATTGGCCGAAAAGAAAGTTTCGTTTAAAGCTGTACGAAGTGAAGCATCAGTTCCTTTTGCTTTAACATAGGCTTCCTTTACTTCTTTCAATCTGGCAAAATTACCATTATCTTTATCTGTATCAAGTGCTAAAAGATGTATGTCTGTATCATCAAACATACCCATAGCACATAAATGAATGAGGGATTCAATGCAACGCATTCCTGTACCACCAATCCCTAATACAAAATATTGTTGAGCCATAACTTACTTATTTATTCTTTCCCCTTACCTAAAATAGAACCAAATTTTGAATTTCTGAAGATAAACATTATCAGAATACCTAGAACAAAATAGATTCCAAGAAGAATCCCAATACATGTAATATTGGTTTCAACAAACATACTCTTGAAACCGGCATTAACGATCTGTCCCTTAACAACTAAATCATTATAAAGATAAAAACCTGCTGCAGAAACTATACCTATGACTATAAACCATATTCTTCTGGTTATATAAGATTTGTCCTGACCACCCTGGTATTTGATAATGAAAGAAATAATGAATGCGATCAACAAAGCTATTAACGCTGAGATAACTGCATAAATCATTGTACTGTTCTGTAAAGCCTCCAACTGAGGTAAAGTTGTTATTCTTGTTATCATAATAGAAAATTTAATGATTAATATTTATTGCTTTTTATGTAGATGGTATACAGATTTGCATTCTTCATCATATTCTGTATGTCCTTGTCAAATAATGCTTGTTTAACACTTTCAGAAACTGAGGTGTTCTGTTTGCCAGGTAAACCTATAGCATCAAAATTGAACATTTCTTCATAATTCTCAAATACGTTTTCAATACCAGATACATTAATATCTATCTTGGTGAAGTTAAACGGTTTGCATGATAAGAAAGTTGGGTTCCACATAGGCACATCAAAGTGTAAGTTTATGTTACCGTATTTATTGAATTCTTCCTTGTCATACACAAATGCATTAACAGACTCAGTTAAACTGATAGAAGACAAATCCAAGCCAGAAGGGGCTTCAGTTTCAGTGTAGAAGTTATAATAGTCTGCATTTATATCGTAAACCTTAACTGATATTTCAGAAATTCTAAAGCCACCATAACTGTTTCTATCGACCCTTAAACCGGAGATAACAGGATTACCATATTGTAATGGCTCACCTGTTGATTCATCTACAGCGCCCATAATATAACCCTCTATAGATTTCCAATCTACTGGCCAGTCTTGTATTTCATAAAGACCATAATTTTTATTTGATGCAGAAACGATTTCATTTACCTTACTTTTTCCATTTTCCGCCATAATTGTAGGATGGCTTGCCGATAAATGGAACATTTCAACATCCGGATAATTTTCCAATTTAGTAGTTTCACATATTCTCTTATAGATATTACTTTCTAACCTGCTATCTGTAAACAAGAAATAAAATCTCTTCTTGTTATATTTCTGAGGTCCTTCTAAATATGGTTCTGCAAGTATATATATATCATGTCCTTTCTTAAGCCATTGTTTGAATGCATTGGCCATATATGGATCACTGATTCCGCCACCAGCTATATTCTTCTGGTAATACTCACCGTCAGTTAAAAGCACACCTTCAGAGTTGCCATTAACGATTAAATTAGCTGCTTGCTTTAAGTCGGCATAATTTACCTCTACTATATTGCTTAATGCTTGAAATACATTTATATTTTGTTCTTCGACAATCTTATCCCCTTTTATAGAATAATAGTGTTTTGTAGCAGCAACAAATGAAGGAACTAAACTTTGAAAGAATGGTGAATGTTGTCCCAAAGTAATGCAAGTAGAATAATCTACAAACAAAGACAGATCATTCTCATTAAGTTTTGATTCATTTCCTGTATATTGAAAATATTTATTGTGGAATTCACATAGATATTTGTCGTCTGGAGCACTTGTTGAACATGAATCACAACTAGTACATAATAAAAACAATCCTATGACTGGAATACATAGATTTAATGTTTTATAAAAAAAGTATTTCATATTTATTATTATTAAGTTTGTTGATACGCATAAAAATCATCACCTCTTGTTAAGAGAGAAGATTTATATCCTAATTGTACTGTCTTTTAATAGATTATGCGATTAGAATCTTTATTTTTCCTAAACATTACCAATTTTCTAAATGATTGAGTGTGAAGAAAAAACATTTTAATATGGTCTATTTATCTATTTTGCTTATATTTGCAATGTTTTATCTCTCTCTTAACAAGAAATGACAACTTTTCCTAAACAGTTGTAGTATTATAGCTCTCTCAAAATACTGAAATTAGCCTTGTCCACTACGGAGTTATCCAATGAAGCTAGATAAATTTGCGTAGTCATTTCAGAATCATGTCCCATCCCCTCGCTGATGATAGAAATCGGAACATTCTTGCTTTTGGCTGCGCTTGCCCATGAATGGCGGGCACAGTACATGCTCAGAGCAACGGATATATCGGCCAGTCCGGCTATTTCTTTCAGTTTCCGGTTTATTACGGACATCACATTCCTGTACTGCTTGTTCGTATCTTCAAAAGGATATTTCAATATTGGCAGAAGATAGGGGCTGAGACTGTTTTCCGGATACTTGCCGACAATCTCCTGCATACATTGTTCCCACCTGATAACCAGCTGCTGCCCGGTCTTTCGTCTGCGATATGATAAAAAGCCGTTCTGAAGGTCCTTCTTTTTCAGGTGAGCCATATCTATGAACGACATGCCACGGGTATAGAAGCTGAACAGGAACATGTCCCTTGCAAATTCCAGATTAGGCTGCAAAGACAGATCCAGGTTCTTCATGCGCTTGATGGCGGATAAGGGAACGGCACGCTTGACGGTCTTGTCCACTCCCGTATAGACATGCCTGAAAGGATTGCGCTGTTCCACCAGTTCCTTTTCCAGAGCACGGTTATATACCGCCCTCAGAATACGCATATAGAATGAACTGGTATTCCGTACGACACCTTTCCCATGAAGATAGGCTTCATAAAGCTGCATCAAATCCGAATCAATTTCAGACAGCAGAATATCCCGGTCCTGCCTGAACTGCATGAAACTTTTCAGGGTGCAGGAATAGTTCTCGGCCGTGCGTATCTTGCCCATCTGTCTGAGATGGGCGATGACACCCTGCATGAAGTTGAAAAATGACTGTTCATCCGTTCCGTTCTGAAAGGAACCAATAATCTCATCCACCGTAAATGTACTTTTCTGATTTCCCAATTTACGAATGGTCATTTCAAACCGCTTCAGATCCCATTTCATACGTTCCTGCAAGGAGAGAAGCAGATTGCTTCGCTCTGAATTACCGATGATGATATTGTTTTCTGCATCATTCCATTCATCTGCAAATATCCGGTAATCCGTCTTTAACTGACGGATTACACGGTTCTGGATAATCTGATAATAGACGGTACCTTCTTTTCCCTCTATGACGGAAGGTCTGAATTTTGCTTTTACACTGGCCATAGGCTATTTTTTAGATTCGTTCCCGATAGACTTGCTTTTGATGAACTTCGCCTTGCTGTCCAACTCCTTTGCGGCCTGCTCTTTCAGGCGTACCTGCTCGGTAAGGGCAGCCTGCTTCCGGACGGCATCCTCGTATACCTCCACGTCCTCGCGTATCTGTTCAATCCCGGCATTGTCACGGTTCAGTTCAAAAATGTTTTCCAATTCTGATATTTCATTCGGAGTGGCTTCACCTTTCATCTTGATATAGCGGTATTTCAAATCGTTATCCATACGGTCATTATCAGGCCGCTTTTCGATGTAGAAAGCCACAGATACAACTATCGAGTATGTTACCAGTATGATCAGGGTCCAGAATATATAAGGTGTATCTATGCTGATGCTGTGTCTGTGACAGACAACATCTGGTTCTTCCATCCTGTTCCTGACGGAAGTAGAAAGCGATTCCATCTTCTCCGATATGTGCAGGATGGTGTCTTTCTCTGTTTGGGCGAATCGTTCCAGGAACTCGTTCTGATTCTTGTGGTACGCCTGCTGTTCGCTTTTCAATACAGACAGGGTTTCCATGAACTTGTCCGGCATGGAGTTTCTTTTCAGTAGATTGGCTGTATCGCCCTTGATCATGACAAGAGCCTCCAGCACACGTTTGAAGCCTGTCTTTAAGGCATTCAGTTCCTGTATGACCTCTTTGTCCGCTTCGGCATCACCGCTCGCCGATTGAGGCATGGACAGCCCGTTTATCTTGTTTTCGATTCTCTCCAGGCATCCGTAGATGCTTTCCATAAACTCTTCCTGTTTCATAAATTCATTGATTTTAACGTTTTACACTTTAATGATTGGTTGTTTGGGGCAGACTTATAATCCAAGCCCTTTCCGTTTCTTTTTCTTCTTGCGCTTGCGCAGCAGTTCGTCATACGGGATCTGTTCTTCCGGAACAGACTCGCCAAAAGAAGAAAACAACCCCAGTCCGTTGCTTTCAATAAATGCCATATTGGATGGTTCCTGTTCCTTCCGGTTGCGGTTTGACTGAGCTTGATTTTGCTTTTTAACCTCTAAATCCACTCCGGTATCCGGACTGTTTCCGCCCAGAATGGCATTCAGTTTTGCAAAGCTGAACTCCCTGCTGATTTGCGAGCCTTTGAAGGTCAGGCCGTCTTTGGTAAGGCGTATGCCTTGAATGTCACCGGCGGATTTCATTTTGCCGCCTCTTCCGACAAATTCCAGTTTTATACCCTGCAAGGCCAGACCGACCACAAGTTCTTTCCATGTCCTGGCGCGTTTCAACGCTTGCTTCACGGCATGATAAATCTCGTATTTAATGCGTTCCGAATCATGCAGTTTCGTTACATTGGTTTTGCCTTTATCCTCCGCATAGGTCAGTCCGTACTTGTCTTTAAGTCTTTTGGTGGCAATCTCATTACGCTTGTAATCGCCCTGTGAGGAGATTACTTTACCATCATAACCGATGCGGTTATAGACCAAATGGCAATGCGGATTGTCGGTATGGTGATGCCTTACCAGTATGAACTGGGTGTTCCTGATGCCCATCAGATCCATGTATTCCATCGCTATCTTAGCCATGAATTCATTGCTCAATACCGGCTTGTCTTCCGGTTTGAAGCTTAACGCGATGTGTCCGACGGGCTGTTTTATCTTCGGATTAAGCAGGCACTGGCAGTTGAAACTGTCCGCTATTTCACGGTTATTGCCCAGCAATACGCCATCGGAACCGATTATCTCGGCATTGTCCTTTCCCATCACGTAGCGGATGCAACCGCCAAAGGATTTGCCTTTCTTGATTTTGCCTATCATGTATTTCTCCTTTCCACTTTTTTATATTCGTTCATGATCACTTTCAGCTTTTCGAGCAGTTCCATGACGGCATTCCTTGTCCGGTAGAATCCTGTCTGGTGGGACAGCCTGGCAAGCTGGTTCAGGTTGTTCGCCATTCCCACAAGATTGCGTATGACGGCTGCTTCCTCCGTCGAATGCCTGGCCACAATACTTGCTTCGAATGCGGCTTCCCGGATGAACTCCGCCAATGTGCGGTTCGCCTGTCTGCTGCGGTGCAGCAACCGCTCGTAATCAATCCTGGAGAACTTTACCGTCACGGATTTGGAAAGCTTGCGGATACCACTTGCTTTCGGTCTGCCTCTGGGTCTGGTTTTATCCTTGTCACTCATATTACTTGGTTTACTGTGATTGGTCATTTTACTGTGATGATATGTCCTGCAATCTGCGACCGTTGGGAGCGGATTGCCTCCGCGACTCCGGGAGTGGAGCGAGGTTTTCGGGATGCCCGAAAGATAACCTCGCTAACTCCCGAAACTGATGTTCCGTCCGTTGACCGCCTCTGGCGGGTTCTGAATGCAGGAATGCCATCATTCCATGATGCGGATGGATTTTGCACCGGGTGTCTTTTACAGTTTGCGCCACCGCTCGAAGTCTTCCGAATAGATTTCAAGATGCTGCCGGGCGATATTTTCCAGCAGTCCGGACACGCTCATCCTGCGGCTTCCGAGCTTGCGGACATACTCGTCCAGCCTGTCCCTTACCTCGCAGCTCACGAATACGGGCTTGCGGTCTTCTATTCTGGGAACCTGCAGGAATGTGCTGCGGTACTCTTCCAGTGACAGCCTGCGTTGCCTGCCACTAATCCGGCACTTGGATGCAGGAGCGGAACCGTCTTTCTCTGCCGGCTCCTGGATTCCGGATTGTTCCGTGACTGTTGGCAGGATTTCATTCCCGGCATGGTCAGTAACCTCTCCTGCACTTTCAGGGTTTTCACACTCAGGAAGGAGCTGTGACATTTCCATACCTGTCATAGCTTCCCACCGCTCTTTGTCAAAGCTTTTTCTTGTAGCCATAATCTTTGAATTTTAATAAGTCAATACAGTGGTCTTGGTATGTACCTTGACCGGTTATCGGCAGCAAAGAAAGTGTGTATAGTGCACTGTGTCAAGCAAATGGAGTGAGTGTGGCAATTATGACCGGTTCTGCATTATATGCACCGGACAAACGGTGGCGACTGCTGTGATTTGCCACACCCGCACGGGCGTCCATGGAATCTGGCAATGATTTCATGGCAGTATGGAGACTGAATCCAACGGACACTTTACCGGATATAGGATAACCCGTTGCAATCGTATCGGTATACTTGCTACAGTCAGTTCAGGCAGTAATAATCACATGGCGGCTTTGCTCAGTCGGGTCATACTGTCCACCGGCCATGCAACATGATGACAGATGATGAAACAGACCGTCAGCCGTCTGCAAATCCATTGCAGTGTGATTATTACTGCTTTAATTTGTACCGGGAACAGGAAATTGCTGCAGCCATGCCACTTGTTCCCTCCTGTCAGATGTATCGGATAAGGCAGTAAGCCGACTTTGCCTTGGCGGTACAAGATGGAAACAGTATCAAATGGAAATAAACAATGAGATTATGGAAATAGTAAGTTTTGAAAAAAGAACCTTTGAGGAGATGGCTGCCAAGTTGGATTACTTCGTGCAGCGGATGGATGACCTCTGCCAACAGCATGGGGAGAAGAAGGCAGAACGATGGATGGACAGTCATGCCGTCTGCCGGAAACTGCGTATCAGCCCGAGGACATTGCAGACCCTCCGTGACAACGGCACACTCGCCTTTACCAAGATTGGCAACCGCACCTACTACCGTCTGGAAGACGTGGAACGGGTCATTGTGGATGTGGAAGAGAGACGGAAAGAGGCGAAATGGAAAGGCAAAAGCATTTAGCAGTTGAAGTATCAATTAAAGACAAACCGTATGAGTAGTGAAATCAGAGAAAAAGACCATGAGTGGGTATGTAAATTCCACTCGAATTTCGACCGGCTTCTGGCTTCGTTCGAAAAGTTGTTCAGCCAACGCCGACCTCCCGTATATGGCGATGAGCTGCTGACTGACAAGGAGGTGTCGCACCTGCTTAAAGTGAGCCGCAGGACATTGCAGGATTACCGAAGCAACGGCATACTGCCCTATATTCAGGTGGGCGGCAAGATTCTGTACAGGGCTTCCGACATAGAGCGTACCCTGATGGACGGCTATAGGGAGGCGTACCGTTCTAGAAAATGAAAATCCATCCCGTTCCTTCTGCCTGCGGCCACATGAAAAAAGGGACACCCGGAGGTCGGTTCTTCTTCTTCCTTCCTCCGGATGCCCCTTGCTGTTTCTTTCAGGTGTCGGGCTTATTTCGTACCGGTGGTCCTTACACTTACCCCTTTCGGTATCGGGTTGTCAAGTATTATCCGGTAGCATAGTCTGCCGTCCACATTCACCGGCTCTTTCGCCACCATGAAACCGGCGCATTTCTCGACCTTTGCCACATCGAGTATCATGCCGGCGATGAAGCTGTTGGAGAAGCGGGCGCAACGCGGGTCGTTCCAGATCGTGAAGCCGTTCTCGTCATCCGAGACGAACATGTACCAGTCCTTGGGCCTGTCTTCGTCCCTGGCGATACACAGCCTGTTTCCTGCGTGCAGGCTCAGTTCCCTGCTCAGTATCCTGCTCAGGTACATGCTGCCGTCACGGCATACCGTGATGATCCGTTTGCCTTTGTAGGTCAGTGCCGGATGGGAATTGCTCTTGTCATAAACTGTCAGTTTCATAATCGATTCTATTTAGAGTGATACATTTATTGTCTTTTATGCCGCCTCGCCGGCCATGATCAATCTTCTTTGGGCGATGAACTTCCGGTTTGCCCGGATGGATTCCATCATCGCCTGTGCCCTGCGTGTCACCACCGAGGTCTTCTCGCCCATGTGCCTGGCTATGGTGCGGAATGAGCTTCCGGTCTCGTAGAACCGCAGCATGAATATCCTGTAATCCTCATAGGAGAAATGCCGCCTGAGGAACTTCTGTATGTCCCTTACCAGCCTGTCGCATCCGGTCAGCATCTCTTCCCGTTCCTCTGTCTCTTCCGCGCAGTCCGTCTCACCCAGTCTTGCGAAATACTCGTCTCCGGGGCTGTCGTAACGGCTTTCATCCCTTGCGCCCGACTGCAGGATTCTCCGGTAGCATCCGAAGAAATAGGACTCCGGATCTTCTATCCCGACACTTGAGAACATTATCTGCTTCCTGACAGCCAGATAGGCGTCATGGAACGCGTCTTCGTCGATTTTTCCATAGATGGAGAGTCTCTCTTTCAGTCTCGCGTATGAACGGTTAAACCATCCGTTGAATTCTTTCACGTCTTTTGTTGCCATATCCTTTTGCTTTTATCTGTTAGACATCCGGCCCGTAGTACGGGCACTCTTGTTTCTTTGAATGCCTTACAGCCGTTCTCCCTCCGGAAAAGCGTCAAGGCTCGGCCTTGCGCTCCGGTGGGGAACGGCTACCTTTGCTTCAAAGAAATGAGTGTGTCCTTTTCTGCTTTTTACCGCCTGCAATTATCCTCTTGCGGTGAAAAGGAATGTCTGACGGTGACACATGCCGTCCGGTTTGCGGTCTGTTTCTGTTTTTTTGTTTCCTTCGCTTGCGGAACGCTTTTACGGACACCAGAGCCCCTTTCCGGTATCATCTGTCCGCCGTTCCAGCTATAGTAAAAAACAAATGTCAAACTTAAAATTTAAGAATTATGGAAGTAGTGGTCATAGACAAGGCGACTTTCGAGAGGATGCTTTCGGGATTCGAGATTTTCGCGGAAAAGGTGGAACGGCTCTGCCGGGAACAGGAAGACTTGGGAGAAAAGGAGTGGCTTGACAGCAATGACGTGTGCAGGCTGCTCTGCATCAGTCCGAGAACCTTGCAGACGATGCGGGAGAACGGAACGCTGGCTTACACCAAAATAAGCCACAAGGTGTATTACAGACCGGAGGACGTGAAGGCCGTCTTTCCCGTGGCTGAAATGAAGCGGTGTATAACAGCCGGCAAGGAAAGAAAATGCAATGTGACCAACAAGCCAACCAACAAACCAACCAATCAACCAACAAACCAACAAACAGATATCTGATTTATGAATGACAATGGCAATATCCGGCTGCTGACACCGGAAAACGACATGCGCGTGAGAGCCTTCCTCTCGTCGCTGGAAGAACTATCGGAAAAGGTGGAGAAAATACATGAAAACAACAAGCCGTCCCTAGACGGGGAACGCTATTATACCGACAAGGAACTGGCCGTCAGACTGAAGGTCAGCCGCAGGAGCCTTCAGGATTACCGCAACAACGGCATACTGCCCTATATCCAGATAGGCGGCAGGATCCTGTACAGGGCTTCCGACATTGAACGTACATTGATGGACGGGTACAAGGAGGCGTACCATCAGAATGGAAGAACCGGGTTTTAATATTACCCCATATTATGGGTATCCGCCAAGTTCAACTCTTCATTTCTGAATCCGCATCACAGGTTCACTAAATGATGCGGATTGGTTTTGTAATGCAATACTGATACACCCTTTATTGGGTATATAGTAATGTTACACCCTTTTTAGGGTATATTTCTTGGCTATGCCAAATTATATTCATACATTTACAGCCAAAACAATAGATAGTAATATGTTTGCAACCATTTCGGCAGATATAGTTTCATCCACTTCGTTATCCGTGGATGAAACTATCAGACTAAAGCAAAGGATAGAGGCACTGTTTGCTTTGCTCAAAACAAAATACCCGGATTTTTACGGTCGTCAAATCAAAGGCGATTATATAGAATGTGTAATGCAGAATGTATCCAATGTCTTTCGTATAGCTCTTGTAATCAAATCATGTATCAAGTCTTTCCCGATTACAGAAAACAAGAAAGCGAAGAACTTTCAGACATATGGTATAAGGACGGCTATCGGTATTGGAAACATGCGTATAGTGAACACGGAACAGGGCATTTGGGATGGCGAGGCCATTTATATGTCGGGGCGTTCACTTGAGGGGATGAATGCCTTGAATAAAGGAACTTTGTCTGTATGTACAAGCAAAAGACAATTATCCTGCCCCTTACAGACGATCGCATTGCTGACCGATGCCATCATGAATGACATGACCCTGCGCCAAAGCGAGGTCATTTATTACAAACTGCTTGGATTGAAGGAAACGGATATAGCCCGAAATCTGGGAATATCACAATCCGGTGTAAACAAGGCTTCATCGGCTACAAAATGGTATTGCATAGAGGAAGCCTTGAAGTATTTTGAACAGATAAATTTTAACGAATATGAATAGCTGGCTGTTTTTAAGTTTGCTGTTGGGCCACGTCATAGCCGATTTCTACCTGCAAAATGACAAATACTGCTCACAGAAAGAGGAAAAGAAGTTCAGAAGCTGCTTCCTGTATGTACATTCGCTTCTTGTAGCTGTAGTATCATGGGCTTTGGTCCCGGTCAGCGATTTCGGGTTTTATGCCTTGACCATTGCCCTGTCACATCTGGCCATTGATCTTGTCAAAGCCTATTGTCCCAAAGGATTGTGGAGTTTTGTCCTTGACCAGGCTGCACATCTGGCAATATTGGCTGCTGTGGCTACCGAGTTTGATATCACCACTGAATTGCCTGTACAATTTGTGGATTATACCGGGAACTTCTCCATGCCTTTATTCATACTGGCGGTACTGTTGTGCATCAAACCCGCCAATGTCCTGATCAAGCTGGTTTTGAAAAGGTACCAAATCGGAGAAACACTATCCTGTGAGAATATCAAAAATGCCGGAGCATTGATAGGAAACCTGGAACGTATTCTCACAATCATATTTGTAATAATAGGCAGGTATGAAGCAATCGGTTTTATCATAGCCGCAAAATCCATATTGAGGTTCAAGGATACGGATACAGCAAAAACCGAATATGTCCTTGCCGGAACATTTCTAAGTTTCGGAATCGCTTTGCTTTGCGGACTGATGGCAGCATAACGGGATGGAAGAGCTGCAAAAGAAATACGACACGCTTGTCAGGAAATATAATGCATTACTTGCCGAGAACGAAGAGTTGCAATCAATTCTTCTTCAACACGGCATTGCGTATTCCGCATCGGAAATCTCTGACAAGGAGCCGATTTTTTCTCCTGTAATATTTCCTTCTGTCAATTTCACGCCTGATGAGAAAATAGCATTGTTCAGCAGCTTTTTCAAGGGAAGAACGGATGTTTTTGCACGAAGATGGTTCAGCAGGACAACGGGAAAGGGAGGCTATCAACCGGTCTGTACCAATGAATGGCGAAGAGGAGTCTGCGACAAGAAACGATACAAGTGCTCGGATTGCCCGAATCGCAACCTTGCTCCTCTGACAAGCCGGGAAATCTACCGCCATTTGGAGGGAAAAGATGAATACGGGTGTGATGTTATAGGTTTATATGCTGTCACCCCTGACAATAAATGCTCTTTTCTTTGCGCTGATTTTGATGACAAGAATTGCACTCGCGGATATAAGGAAGATGTGCTGGCTTTCACTGCCGTTTGTAGGAATTGGGGAATTCCGTACAGTATCGAACGTTCACGCTCCGGTAACGGGGCGCATGTATGGATATTTTTCGAAGAACCGGTTGCTGCCGGTAAAGCCAGGAAATTAGGCAATGCCATCCTTACTGAGGCCATGAAGCGCAACGGACATATTACCTTCAATTCATACGACCGTTTCTTCCCCAATCAGGACAGAATGCCTGAAGGCGGATTCGGAAATCTGATAGCCCTTCCATTGCAAGGCAGGGCACGGAAAATGGGAAACAGTGTCTTTGTGGATGAAAACTTCCTTCAGTTCAAAAACCAATGGGCTTATTTATACAATGTAAAAAAGCTTAATGAGCATGACTTGGACATGTTATTGGCCCGGCACAGACAAGAAGATTTCGGTTCGTTGGCAACTTCTTCAGAAACAAAGCCTTGGGTGCTTCCTGTATCTCAGGATGTCACGCAGAAAGATTTTAACGGAAAACTGAAAATTAAAAAATCGGACAGACTATACATTCCCCTAAACTCCATATCCGAAAAGGTGGCCAATCATCTCAAGCGTATAGCCGCATTCAAAAATCCGGAATTTTACAGCAAACAAGCAATGCGCATCTCTACCTATAACATTCCGCGTATTATTTGCCGTGCAGACTTTACAGATGATTACCTCGCCCTGCCCCGCGGTTGTGAGGATGCCGTAACAACTATGCTGGAATCTCTTGGAGTTGCTTATGAAATGATTGATGAAACCAATCACGGCAAGCCTGTTGCCGTTGCATTCAAGGGCAAGGAACGTGACGAGCAACTTGATGCCATCAATTCCTTAATGCCATACACGAACGGGGTATTGGCGGCAACGACCGCTTTTGGGAAAACAGTAACAGCAGCTGCTCTGATTGCCCGAAAAAAGGTAAGCACACTCGTGCTGGTACATTCCAAAGCGCTGCTCCTGCAATGGCATGAACGCCTTACCGACTTTCTTGAGATAGAATTTGCCGAGCCTGCCACGTCAAGAAAACGTGGCAGGAAAAAAGTGTTTTCTCCCATAGGATGCTTGGATTCAACCTCAAACACCTTGCACGGAGTCATTGACATCGCCCTTATGCAATCATGTTTTGAAAATGGCGAGGTAAGACCTTTTGTACGGGAATATGGGATGGTGATCGTGGATGAATGCCACCATGTTTCTTCCATAACGTTTGAGAATGTGCTCAGACATATTACGGCACATCATGTCTATGGACTTACTGCCACACCTATCCGCAAGGACGGACTGCAACCCATTATCTTCATGCAGTGCGGACCAATCCGCTTTTCGGCAGATGCCAAGACCCAGATACAGAAGCAGTCATTCCTGCGTTATCTTGTTCCAAGATTCACATCCTATCGCTCTGTAACTGAAAACAGGCAGTCGTTCGCCTTATTGTCACAATCGCTTGCAGAGTCTGAATTACGGAATACGCTCATCGTGGAGGATGTGTTAAATGCAGTAACGGCAGGCAGGACACCGATTATCCTGACCGGCAGGACGTCGCATGTAAAGCTGCTTTCCGAAATGTTAAAACCGCATATCGCCAACGTCATTCAACTGACGGGAGAAGGAACAGCCAAAAGCAAGCGTGAAGTCCTGCAAGGATTGCATGACATTCCGCAAAATTCCCCTCTTGTAATAGTCGCTACCGGAAAATATGTAGGAGAAGGATTTGACTATCCCCGGCTTGATACGCTCTTTTTAGCCCTCCCCATATCATGGAAAGGGTTGGTTGCCCAGTATGCAGGCCGTCTGCACCGGGAGAACGAAGGAAAAGCCGATGTCCGTATCTATGATTATATCGATATACACGAACCTGTCTGTGAGAGCATGTATCGCAAGAGGCTCAAAGGCTATTCCGCCATCGGCTATCGGGTACTTTCCAAGGATTGTCAGACATTGTTTGATGCAACCGAAGGTTTACAGTCGTCTCCGCATGAAGAACAGATTTTCAACGGCATAACATTCTGTCATCCGTTTATAAAAGAATTAAAAGCCTCAAGACAATCCATTGTGATATCTTCCCCTAAGCTCTATCATATGGAACGAAATAAATTTGTCAATATCTTGAAAGAACTCCAAAGAGACGGTATTGAAGTGGCCATTCTTACATTGACAGAAAACGGGCAGTCGGATTATCTCAGAAGACAGGGGTTGTTCGTAAAGATTGTACCTGAATTATCATTATGTTCATGTGTTATGGACAAATCCTCCGTCTGGTATGGCAGTATCAATATCCTTGGCTATCCGACGGAAGAAGACAATATTATAAGAATTAAAGATATAAGACTTGCAGAAGAATTTTTGGATGTCATTTACAATAATGGCAATGGCAAGTAATACAAAAATGAAATCATAATGCAGCAGATATAAGGAGGACACCGGCTAAATGTATATTGTCAAATCACTTGTGATATATTATAGCATGAAAACAGCGAATGAAGACAGAAGCAGTTCAGCCGGACAAGGGTGGATATTGGCAGGTGGTCGAAAAGGATTGATTTTTTGGAGGGAGCGCAGTTTGCCGCCTGCCTTTTTCATTGTGTTAAAAAAAATGCCCTCCTATAGAAAATCAGAACAGCATACGGACCGGTAGTTTCCTACTGTCTGTATGCTGTTTTTTTTTGTTGTATCGACTTTTCCGTCGGTCGCTTGTTTCCGCTGCCGTCAGCCTTCCATGTACAGACGTGAAAGGGGAAAGGTTTTCGGGCTGAATACGCTTTGCCTGCAAAGGAAGATTCTGCCCGAAACGGCACGGCCGCCCGACCTTTTCACTTTCAATGAAGTCTGTACTAACTTTATGGACGGCGAGGAAGCAGGCGGCTGCGAAACTGTCATTGGCTGTCAGAGCCGGAATGTGTGCGGCTTTGGCTTCTCTTTTCCATCAGTCTGTCCATTTCCCTTGAGATTTTTTCTTCCGTTATCCTGGCATACCCCTGTGTGGTGGAAATGTTCGAGTGTCCCATCATCTTGGCTATGCTCTCGATGGATACGCTCTCTGAAATGAGCAGGACCCCGAACCCGTGCCGGGCCTGATGGTACGAAAGGTCATCGTGCCTGCCCAGGATCACGCCGATTTCCCGTATCTCGTGCCAGATGGAATCCCGGCTCGGCAACGGGAACACGGGACTGTGCATGTCGGTGGTATTGTACAGGGACAGTATCTGCTCGGCTATCGGGTGCAGGGGGATGAACGCTTCCACCCCGGTCTTCTTCCGGTTAATACGGATGAACCGCCGACCCTCCGCCGTCGTCCCGATATGGCACGGATGGAGCTGCTTGATGTCGGCATAGGCAAGTCCGGTGAAATAGGAGAAGATGAATGCACGCCTGCCCAGTTCCGCACGTCCTTCATTCAGGGGCATGGCCAGTATCCTTTTCATCTCTTCACGGGTGACATACTTGTGCTTGGGTGCTGTTTTCTTCTCATATTCGACATTCTCCACCGGATTGGTGCGCAGGATCTCGTTGTCCACGGCAAGATACAGCAGGCGGTTCAGCCAGCAGAGGCAGCGGTTGGTCTGCGAGGTGCTGAAATTCTTGTTCCTGATAAGGAATGCCTTGTAATTCTTCCCGAAGTCTTCCGTTATTTCTTCAAAGGCGATGTCCTTCTTCCCCAGTGAAGCAAGGTAGTCCGTCAGGTACTTCTGGAAATACCGGGATTGCCGGTATGTGGAGGTAGAATTAATCTCCCTGCTACGTATCCTGAGACGTTCACGCTCTATCTCGCCCATCCGGAGCAGGTGTGTCGGAACGACGAACTGCCTTGTCACCCGGTTCTTGATAATCTCCGCACTGACGACACCCTGCGTCCTCAGAATTTCCTCGTAAGTCTGTTCGATATACTTCCGGTACTCCTGCAGTCTGGCGTTTTCCCTTACCGTGCGTATGGTTCCGGTTCTGGCGTTCCAGTCTTCCGGCTTGCAGCATATCCCAGTGGTGATGGCGGTGTTCCTGCCGTCTATGGTGATGCGGCACATGACCGCCGTGGTTCCGTCAGCCTTTATCTTGCCGCGGTTGATATAGAACAGTATGGAAAAGGTACTTCTCATGATTCTCATTGTTTATGGGTTATAGAACAAGTTTCAGATCTCCGGTAGCCTTGATAAGCCTGTCCATGTCCTCGAAGAGCTTTTTCGGGGTGACGCGGGCATAGACCTGGGTCGTCTGTATGTTGCTATGCCCCAGCATGCTGCTGATGGTCTCTATCGGAACGCCCGCTTCAAGGGTGACGAGCGAGGCGAACGAGTGGCGTCCGACATGGTAGCACAGGTTCTCCTTTATCCCTGCCAGTACGGCCAGCGTCTTCATGTGGTTTCTCATGCTCGGATAGTGGATCATCGGGAACAGCGTATCCCTGCTGTCATCATGATATTTCTCTATCAGGGCGACGGCTTCCGGCAGAAGCTTCACGCTTGCACGGAGCTCGTTCTTTTTCCGGCGGTATTTCAGCCATAGCTTGCCGTCCTCGCCGGTGTACAGGTTTTCCCGGGTGACGGTCACGGCATCGCTGTAGGCGACCCCGGTATAGCAGGCGAAGAGGAACAGGTCCCTTGCCAGACGGTGCGTCGTGCGGTGCGGGGCTATCTCCACGTCACGGATTTTCTCGAAGCTTTCACGGCACAGTGCCTTGGGAGTCTTGACGGTCTGTTTCGGGAGGACGTAGTGCTGGAACATGAACCGCTCGGAGTGTCCTTCCTGATAAGCCCTTTTGCACGCTTTCTTGAGAATTGCCAGGTAATGCCGTACGGTGTCCACGGCATACCCTTTCTCGTCAAGGATGAAATTCTCATAGTCGTGGATGAACTGTTCCGTAAGCTGCCCGAAGGCCAGGTCTTTCGTCTTGAATTTGGTTTCAATGAACTCGCGCATGGTACGGCAGGTAAAGTCGTATGCCGGATAGGTCCCTTTTGCCCGGTCTATCCCGATACGGCTCTTCACCTCATCCCTGAGGGCATCCAGCATTTTCATCAGGGTCATCTGCGTCTTCATGCTGCCCTGGAAGGCATCCTTGACGGAAGCGGCATCAAATTCCCCTTTGCGTTCCAGAAGGGAATCGAAGGCGGCATTGATGTCAAGCAGCAACTTGTCGATTTTCGCATTTGTCTCCACCGCCTCCCTGCTCTTGCCGTTCAGCCGGCTTTCACGGGGATTCCACAGGCCTGGAGTGCAGGAGAGCTTGCAGCTGAACTGCGCCATCGTCCGGTTCACGGTGATACGTCCCATTATCGGGGCTTTGCCCGACTTGTCCAGTCCGCTCTTTTTGAGGTAGAGC
>OHLY01000354.1_pt1 | contig 31664 bp, 36 predicted proteins | sample 1569251 | NCBI WGS metagenome assembly OHLY01 (sample SAMEA3879532, study PRJEB24766) | human gut metagenome | biome: human-associated habitat; feature: feces | place: USA | collected 1985/1987
AAGATGCGATTGCTGCTCTTGAGAAAAAGCCTGCCAGTACCAAACCGGGAACATCTGATAGGAGTCCGCAGACCGGCGATACAAGCAACCTTGCTTTGTGGATTTCCCTGTTGTTCATCAGCGGCGGTGCAGCCATTGGTACAACGGTTGTAAGCAGAAAGAAAAAGCACAACAGATGATGGAATAGCGTTCCCTTGCTCCGTCTTCCGAGCAAGACAAAAGCGTCGTAGAAATACGGCGCTTTTTTGTTGCCCGGAAGCGACAAACAGCGGCTTTTGATTGGTTGGCGGTAAGGATACCGCCGTCAAAACAATTCCATATCAGCGGACCGATGGCAATATCCCGCCTATAAAATGGCGAAAAAATGGCACAGAAAAGCCGATGACACGGAAATGAAAAGATGCTATAATAATACCGTCAATCAGTGGGCCTGTAACAAGGACCCACTTTTATTATGCAAAAAAGGAGCGTACAAAAATGAAATACTGTCCTTATTGCGGCGCCGATATTCCAGATGACGCCGTTTCCTTTTGCGCTGAATGCGGAAAAGCGTTACCGGCAAAGAAGGAAAAAACCGAGAAGTCGACGCCGGTGAAAAAAACATCTGCGGGCAAAAAGAAAAAGCATAAGTCCTCGGTTGTGACCGATGCTGAGCTCCGGAAAGCGTACAATGACGGCTATGACGGATACTATGAGGATCTTCTGCCGGTCGATCACGGCAAGGAGCGCTTTGAAACGGACTCTGCTCCAGTAAAAAAGATCATTATCTTGGCAGCCGGTGTGCTCGTTGTGATCGGGCTCTGCGTACTGATGCTGTATTTTGTCTGATAGTTGTAAATCCGGTGCGCCGCCCGTGTAATGTAAGTAAAAAGCATGCGAGGTGGCAGAGATGATTTATTTATCCAAAGGAATTGTGCAGAAAGGCTCTACGGAACAGCTCCTATTTGTTTTGTACGGCGGTCAGAAATTTGAACTCACAGGAAATGCCGCAACAGCATGGCTGAACGGCCGCTTCAAGTTTGCGGAAGCTCTCGGGCGCAATGAGCCCCCAGTCGCATATCTGCAAAAGCTGGGGCTTGCGGAAACCGAAACAGACAATGACGAGCTTTCCCGTTATCGGATCGCATCCAGGTGCATCTTCTGTCCGGCAGACACTACCGGACCATCTGTGCTCAGGGCTATGGATAAAGAAATATTGCAGTGGCTGAAGAATGCCGGTGTTCGTCTGACCGTAGCAGAGCTTGTATATCTCATAGAAAACGGGATCAAGCCCACGCAGGACCTTCTGTATACGGATAACCGGCAGATACTGATCAAACGGATCTATACGGTCGATACGATCGCAGACAATCTTCTTGAAACTCAAATGGAAGCAGCAGAATGTCGCGATGCCGTTGTGCAGAGTCTGCTGCGGCTGTTGAAAAAGAAATTAGTGCTCGTATTGTGAGGTGAAATCGGATGAAGGAAAGGTTCAAGCAACTCCCTGAGCCATTGCAGCAGCAGGTGATCCGGCGCTTTGTCGTTGCGGTCGTGTTTGTGCTTCTCTTCTTTATTACGCTGTTCGGCTTTTGGGATGTATACCTTTTCCTCCCCTGTTTGCTCTTTGCCGGATTCTTTATTGTAAATGCCTTATGGCTGTTTTATACTTGTATCAGGGGAGATTATATTTCGGTAAGCGGCACCTGCGTCCAGGTGGAAACGACTGCGATACGAAAGCGCGTAAAAAGCCTGACGCTTGAGTATGAAGAGGAAGTGCCGAGGCTTTTGACCGTTTCCATACACGAAAGGATAAAGCGCCTCAGCGTGGGAGATACTGTGACTATATACTTATCGGAGAAGACGCCGGTGTACAGCCGTGACGGAGCATATCTGATCTACGGTTACTATGCTGTTGAAATAAGAAAAGAGGCCTGACTATGACAGACAGAGACAGAATACTCGGCTTACTGGAGGAGATACACAGCCTGGTCGAGGAAAACGGGAATGCAGACGGAACACTTCGTTTCGATGCGCTGAGGGCAATTGTTGCCTTGGACTTTGCCAAAACGGAGATCGAAAAGATGATTTCGGGGCAAATTCCCCAAACGGATTGACTATTTCGGTGGATTATGCTATACTTATGTTGTAAGTTTCAAGATTTCCTACGAGTAATCCGAGTAATCCGAGTTTTCAAAGTGTCAATTAGCACGCAATGTGCTGGTTGGCACTTTTTTTGTTTCTGTCGGTTTCTACCCGTGATAAGCGGGATGAAATAAATATTTTTGTTGCAGGCGATCCCTGCAGAAAGGAGCACCCTATGTTAAAAGTATTTGCAACCCAGGTCGTCGTATCGAGAGGATATGACGGCGCAGCAGCCATCAAGTTTTCCGAGAAAGGCGATGCGGTGAGATTCCGGATCGGCAAGAAGGTCTATGACCCTAACGCTGAGAATAATGCTCGGTGGATCAATCTGGCAGTTAAGGGCTTCGGTCCGATTTGCGAGCGCATCAAAAAGATGCAGCTCAAGGATGGATCCTTTGTCAATCTTATCGGCCGTCTGGACGAGGATGTTTGGGAAGACCAGCAGACTCACGAGAAGAAAAGCGCAATGGTCATCATTCTGGATGATATTGAGTATGCTTCCGGCGGAGGTAAGTCTAAGGATAACCAGAACACCGATGAAGCGCAAGGACATCCGGCAGCAGCGACGGCACCGGCAGCGGCCGCACCCGCAAATAACGGCGGCGGCTTTACCGGCTACGAGTCGTTTGGCGGAGGCAATTCCTTCTTCGACGAAAACTGAGAGGCAACAATTGAATCGGGCGTATAAGAGGCGCACATAAGTGACCGTATGGTTTCTTGTGTGCGTCTTTTTGCGTTCAGAAAGGACATCTCAATGAACAACAAAGACCGAAAGCGGCAAATTGCCTATGAGGCACTGATGATTTTGGGACTGCTGGCTCTGTTGACATTCATCTGCAGACTATGGCCGATCCTGCTGCTCATCATCCTCGGCATTTTTGTTGCAGCGATCCGACTGCTGTTTCTATCCGGTAATCGTGTTGACCCGGTAGAACCGCAGCCGCTGCTTCCTGCCCCCATACCGGCACCGACGGAAAGCGATCTGCGAAAGCTGGCGCAATCCCTCATTACCAGCCGAATCACAACGCTTGTGCTGAATGAGTATCCGAATGCCAGATGGATATGGGAAGCACCGAATGCTTTTGAATTGATCGAACTCGGCGAGGAGGTCTATATCCTGCTCAACCGAGCCGGTGGTTATCGCAAAGCAAAGGTCATTATTCAGAATCTTCAGGTAATCGGCCTTCAGTATCAGGAGATACCGAAAAAACCGGATGAGTCTGAGGAACGGACGGAAGCTCCTGCCACAGAGCAACCGAAAGAAAACTATGAGCTCATCGCCTTTGAATGGGCGGAGTCTCACATCTTTGAGCTGAATGCACGGTGCAATGATGCCATCGGTCAGGGATTGACCGAAATCATCCTGACGGCTGACGACCTTCCTACCCGTGAGAGCTGGGAGAATGTCTGCCTGGAATTGCAGCGAGCCGGGCTTGAAGATGCCGTATGTATTGCGGAGGGAATCAAAATCAATCTATCGCACTGAGTGCAGAAAGGGAGTAAAGTATGGCAACATACATCAACAACATTTTTAATTTCGGCAGAAGGCTGCCGTCGCCGTTTGACACCATTGCAAACAAAAAGATCAAGGTATCTTCCAAGTACGGCGACGGGACAACTTCTACCCTTTGCAGCGCGATGATCAAGGCGATCCATGCGGTCTGCCATTGCATGGACGGATCCGGTGAGGGCGCTGTCGGCATCATAGATCATCGCACGGCGGCAGAGTATAAATCCTCTGCCAGCGCTGATGCCTATCATCTTGTTGTGTACGACAGCAATACAGGCACCCTGCTGGCGAGCGTCTATGACAGCAATATGGAGACCTTTGAAAACTACGCCCTCAACAGCAGCGGCCGTGACGGAGCCGCCGTTATGATGGCACTGTTCCCGATGCTGATGCAGGACGATGAATTCAAAGAAAACTTCGAGGCTTACCAGGACGAGCTGAACGCCGGCTATCCCCATATGGATAAGGCTACGGAATACATGGCGCTTATGTGCGACAATGCCTATCGCCGTATCAAGGATGACAGCTGCGCTGCCCATATCAAGGTCAATGTAGATAAGGCAGGCAATCTGATGCGTGTATCTCAGACGCACCTGGATTCCGGCAGTTTTACACCGACCACGGTACTGGCGGGTGAATTCAAGATATTTGCTCAGACCGGACCGGCGCAGATTTATTCCGCAACGGAAACCATCGACCATGTGGATTTCGAGGGACAGTATGTGCTGAACAAGCGCACTTTCAGCCCGCAGGAAGCGATGCTGATTCCAAAGCTTCCGGAGTGGTATATCATCCCGAAGGAAGTTGTAGACATCTGCAAGCACGCCAAGGCGACGACCGGCAAATCCATGCAGATGCGTAACTTCTTACTGCGCGGACCGGCAGGTACGGGTAAGACAATGGGTGCAAAAGCCATTGCTGCAGGACTCGGTCTACCATATATGAAATACACCTGCTCAGCCAACACGGAGATCTTCGACTTTGTCGGCATGATCTTTCCGGATTCTGCGGACGAATCTACGGGCAGTGCCCAATTGGACGCCGAACGGGAAACACTGATGCAGATGGGCGGCATCAACTATGCCAATGTTTCAAAGCTGATGAAGCTGCCCGACCTCGACGATATGGACTACGATCCGGCAGGTGTCTATATGGCGCTGACCGGCGTGGAGAATGCCGCTGCTACCTCACAGGATTGCATGAGCATCGTACTTGACCGTGTAACGGAAAAGGTACGGGAGCTTTCCAGAACCGTGGAGGATAAAAGCAGCAGCGGACAGACCTATCGCTATGTGGAGACTGACTTTATCAAGGCGCTCAAGCACGGCTATGTGATTGAAATACAGGAGCCATCCACGATCGTCCAACCGGGCGTGCTGGTGGGTCTGAACTCTCTTTTGGAGCAATCCGGATCTATCACATTGCCGACCGGCGAGGTCATCCAGCGTCATCCCGACGCCGTCGTAGTTGTAACGACCAACACGAGCTATGAAGGCTGCCGCGGCATGAACCAGTCCGTGCTCGACCGAATGAGTCTGATACGGGATGTGGAGTTGCCAAGCCCTGAAGTGATGGCACAGCGTGCCATGTCGGTCACAGGAGCTACGGATGAGTATGAGGTGTCCAAGATGGTGCAGGTAGTCAATGACCTTGCGGAGTATTGCCGCAAAAACAGCATCACGGATGGCTCCTACGGTATGCGCAGTCTGATCGACTGGATCATCAGCAGTGAAATCACCGGAGATGTCTACGAATCGGCGCTGTATACCATCATCAGTAAGGCAACCGCCGACGAGCTTGACCGTGAAGCACTGATCAGCACGGTTTTGGAACCGATTTTTGCACCGAAACGGCATAAAGCGTCGGCATAACAATTTCAGAGAAAGGAGTCTACCCTAAATGGCAAGGGTGAATCATAAATTAGTCAAACAGCGTCTCAATGAGAAGCGCAGCAAAATCACGGATAAGCAGTTCTTTTCTTCCCGTATGTTGGCGGGGCATTTTGAGGATCTGGCAGCAGCACAGACCAGACGGTATCATTACAACCGTCGTGTCCGTGTAAATCTCTACTGGAAACCCAAGGATGCCTTCACTGCGGCAACGGACAATATGCAGATCCGCATCAACACGGGCCATCCGTTGGTGACCAAGGTCAAAGGTCGTGAGAATCGGTATCAGATCGTGTGCGGTATGTTTGCACATGAGCTGGGGCATGTACTATTTACCGACTTTCTCGCTGCTCAGACCTATCACAACTATCTGGACAGCTTCAAATGGTATCCTCGCCCGCCGGCTTTAAAGCTGGCGGCGGATGCCCGGAATGAGAAATCGTTCTGGGAGTATGTCAAGGAGGATCCGAAGAACCTGCAGATGGTCCACCAGATCGCAGCGAACATCGCCAATATCATTGAAGACGGGTATATCGAAAATCGGATGCTGAACAGCTTTCCCGGTACACTTGGCTACGGTTTGGAAACTCTGCGTGAGCGTCATTTTGACGAGATCGATACGGTGACGGAGCTGATCGCCAAGGAAACGGACGAAGGAAGGCATATCCTTGAAAGTATCCTGCAGATCATGCTGTCCTACGCCAAATTCGGACGGATCAAATACGGCGACGAGCCGAAAACAGACGAGCGCATAAAGACGGTATTCGGGCTGATCGACGATATTGATGAGGCACTGATGAACCGTTCCGGTAAGGAGCGGTGGAATGCTGTTAATGTCGTAATGGTTCGCTGCTGGGAGTACATTCAGGATTTCTGCGAGGTTTGCAAAGAGCGTCAGGAAGAAGCGGAAGCTGCAGGCGGCACAGTCACTGTGGCCGAAACACTTTCTGAGATTCTGAGCTCCATCGCCGGCACATCCGAAGTCGGCAGCGGAAGCAGTACCCCTGTTCCGGAGGCATCCGGCAGTACCGGTGAATCAGCGACTGCTGCGGCAAGGGCGGAAACACGGTCCGATGCATCTGAAAGTGAGTCTGACGATGAAAACGCTTCTCCCCAAACTGAGTCGGAAAACAATGAAAACGCATCTGAGTCTGGAGAAGCCTCGAATCAACCAGATGATTCTGAAAATGCTCAGCCCGGCGGCGGAGGTTCCGGTTCCGGAAAGCAGAAAACCTCGGAATCCGAAAAAGGAAGAATTCCGCACCAACAGACAGACGGCGTCAGTGCCCCTGTCGGCGGTTCCGTCACGAAAAATTCCGAGTATCAGCGTGAACAATATGACCGTGCTGCCTCGGATATCGAACGGATTCTGGACAATATGGCGGAAAAAGCTGCCTGCGAGGAACTGGAGAGCGAACGCATACGGGAACTGAATGAAGCTGCGCAGAGTATTTCCTATGGAGATATCCACAGCGGCGTCAATATCCGTGTAAACCGCATTGCATCCGTTGACCCGGAGCTGGTGGGACAATACGATGCGATCTGCAATCCGCTCATCAGCATTTCCCAGCAGCTCCAGAAAAGTCTCCTGCGACAACTCAAGGAGAACCGGCGCGGCGGCAAACAGACCGGCCTTATTATGGGTCGGCGTCTGGATGCGCACGCTTTATGCCGGAATGACGGCAAGGTGTTTTATAAGAACAACCTGCCCAATGAAATTCCCGAGCTTGCTGTGGGGCTTCTTTTGGATGAGTCTGGTTCCATGTGCTCCTGCGACCGCTGCACTTATGCCAGAGCGGCAGCCATTATTCTGTATGATTTCTGCGAAAGCCTTGAGATTCCCGTTATGGTATACGGTCATTCGACCGATTATTATGGCGGGAAAGATTCGGTGGAGCTTTACTCCTATGCCGAGTTCAATGGCTTTGACAATGACGATAAGTACAGGTTAATGGATATCAGTGCCCGCGGCAGCAATCGTGACGGAGCTGCACTTCGCTATGTGGCGGAGGCGCTTTCCAAGCGATCCGAGGCTGTAAAGCTTCTTATCCTGGTGTCGGACGGGCAACCTGCCGATACCGGTTACTACGGCACGGCCGCTGAGGAGGATCTGCGCGGAATCAAGCAGGAATATCAACGCAAAGGCATACTCTTTGTTGCCGCCGCAATCGGCAACGATAAGCAGAATATTGAGAGGATCTACGGAGATTCCTTCCTCGATATTACTGACTTAAATCAACTGCCCACGAAGCTGACCGGTGTGGTCAAGCGTCATGTTCGGGTATAAACACATCAAGATATAACAAAACGATGGGCAGCTGGTGATGACACACGGTTGCCCATCTGTTTTTCAGAAAGGAACATCATTATGCATTTCAAAACACTGGTGACCGTGAACATGCCGACTGTGGAAGAAGATCCGCACGAAAATGCTGCGGTCGAACAATCCATCGAATTGCTGCAGGCCAGAAAAGATGATTTGGCTAAGGACATTATGGCGGAACTGACTCTGTGCTCTCTTATGGGAAGGACAACGAATTTCGCACGCCAACTGGTGGGCGCAGTAGAAGAAGTTATGGCGCCATACAGTTCCGAGCCATCAGAAAAATACATGGAATTTGCTGACATGACCGAGGAGCTGAAAGCCGACTACGCAAAATCTGTAGACTGCTTAAAACTTCCGGGCGGAAAGATCGTTGAATGCGGAAGTTACCCTTATTTCAGCAAGTACAGCATTGTAGACGGGAAGGTCAGCCAAAACAAGGTCGGTCCTCTCCATCATACCAGACGCACGAAGCAATCCCGAAAAATGCAGTACCTGCCGAATTGCCCTCGGCAAAAGGTATATAAGACCTTTGAGAAATATGCCGAAGATTATCGCGGATATGAGTACAGCGAGGAGGAAAAGGGGTACGGCTTTTATTGCAACCCCAATGCCATGTGGGACTGGTATCAGATTGGCGGAAGATGGCCGGTGACTTTCCTTGTGAAAGCGGACTGTACGGAATACTCTTTCGGGGAACGAAGCTGGGGCAACTACAGCAAAAAATACCCTGCGCCCGAAGGATATATGTGGGTTTCGGCAGCGAGGAAAAAAGACATCTGCTGGGATGTTATGCAAAATTGGTACATTGTTCAGGATACGGAGCGATACAACAAGCTCAAGAAAGCATTCCAATGCGGCAAACTCCCCGATGGGTTCTATGGTGAGTTCCGAGAGGACGGAATCTTTTGCTACGGCGAATGCGCCTTCGCAAACGGTGAAACCTTGGACGAATACCTTGCCTGCATAGGAATACCGAAATCGTGGAAGTATCCCATCGGCGTATCTGATATCGTCGATGCAGACGAATGGCTCAGCAAAAATGACATCAGCATCGGAAAAGAGAGCGGTATCTGGCACGATCAGATCGATACCTATATCGATGATCTTGACGGTGAAGATGTTCTCGTTTCCGTAGACTATCACATTTAAGGAGGTGCTCATATGCTTATAAACAAACCCGGTGCCGAATTCCTGTATAACGGCATCACATACCGTGTCGGTGATGTGATCATCGGCAGCGACCAAAGCGAATATGCCGGCCTTATCGGATCTATCCTTGAGATCCGTGACGGCGACGACAGAGAAACCGAAAACGATACCCCGGACATCTACTGCTCTTTTGAACCTCCGGTATTACCGACGGATATAGCAAAGGTGGAAGCGATGTTTTCGGACCTGTATGGCGAAAAGAAGGAACTGGATGACATTTGCTTCGATATGGTTATTATGGCTCCGGAAATGATTATCGTTCCCGGTCAGGCAAAGAAGTCCATTAAGCTCTACATACTGAGCGAGGATTGGGCTGCCAACGGGGATACCGGACATTCGTCCAGTATTTATTCGGATCCGCTGGAGGCCAGAGCAAGGCTCAATGAGGCGCTCGGAAACGAGATCGACTCCGGCTGTCTTTCGGACTGGATCAATACACCGGAATACCGGACAGAAACATCGGAAAATTCCTATGAAGGATGGCTTGATGGATTCTACTGTGAAAGCCATTACGCCATTTCTCTGGAAGAACGTAATGTGGTTCTAACTCCTTCGGTCATCGGAGATGTTGGACGGACCTATCTGGACGCATCCCGGTATGAGGATTTTGCCTCTCAGGTTGAGCAGTGGGAAGAAGTCGGCGAGTTATCGGAAGAAGAATATCAGCGGTATCTTGCGGATGTACGCATTCCGAATATGATCGACAAAGGACTGAGCGATATCTATTGGGAGTGCTACTGGGAATCTGTTTCAGAAGCTGCGCACACGCTGCTGCGTGAGTATTTGGCTCGAAATACGCATTCCGGCACGGAATCAGCAGAAATTGAATCCGGAGGTGAGTCGAAGTGAGCATCGAAACCTGGCACACCTATGGATATGGCGTGTGCTTAGCTGGACTTGGCTTCCGATCCGTTTCCAAAATACAAACTTTGCTGGAACATGCACCGAAAGTCAAAGAGGAAATTGAGAAGTGCTTCTTAGAGCAAGGGATCACGGAGCCGACGGCTGATGATTACCTGGACTACGATCAAGATTATTGCCTCGGTATGGGTGCCATTTTAAAAGATGTCATTGCCGAGGCCGAAGGAATCGAGCTGATTGCTTGCGATGATCTCAACGGGCACATCTACCTTCTTTACCCGCCCATGTATCCGTGGTCAATGGAAGAGGCGGACCGATTGATGACCGAGAAAAGAATCGAATCGGTCATAAGAAAATATCTTGGCATCGTTGCCGAAAGTGACTTTGAGGTCGACTATCAAAGCGCCGAAAACTGCGGATAAAAGAAAGGAAGACAACATGACAAGTATGCTTGCCGAGATCGTAAAGCCCGGCACCTTGGAGAATATCATCATCAAGGCACAGCACAACTGCTTTTCGGACCGGACGCAGTATAGCGGTAAGTTTATCCCTATCCTGCATGAGTATGTTATGATCGTTCGCAAGGACTCTCCTGTGCTCATTCCGATTTTGATGACACAGAGCTCAGCGGTAGATATCCGCGATATGCCGGGAGCAACCTGGCGTGATGTGGTTGCGGCAGTTTTGGAGCAATGCAAGGAGCCGGTGGCTCTTTCCTTTCTCTATGAACAGATCGAACCGCATAAAAAGGCACAGGCAAACAAATGGTGGAAAGAAAAGATCCGCCAAACGCTGCAGATTAATCCCATGCACTTCACCCATGACGGGCGAGGCATGTGGTCATTGAACAGGAATGCAGCATAGTAACCGTTATGGGAGGGATGTCACTTCGGTGGCATCCCTTTTCGCATAGAAGTTTGCAATTTGGACACACTAATATTTGAAAAAGGCATTTACATTTTTACTGCCGTTTGATATAATGTGAAGTGAGAATGTAAATGCCTTTGCAAGGAGGTGTGTGCCATGGATCAGATTTGGACACGAATAAATGAATTGGCTGAGGCAAACAACGGATTTGTTCGGACAGCCCAGGTTGAGGCGCTTGGTATCAGCAGACCTATGTTGCGCAAATATACCGATGCTGGGAAGTTAGAGCAGGTACGCAAAGGACTATATGTGCTTGCGGATGGCATGCCGGACGAATATGCATTGCTTCAGGGGCAGTGCCGTGATGCTGTTTTCTCTTATGGTACGGCGCTGTACCTATGGGGGCTTTCAGACCGAACGCCACACATATATGACATTACAATCCCAAGAGATAAAAATATCTCTGTATTAAAACGGGATAATCCGAATTTGCGATGCCACTATTTGCCGAGAGATGTCTATGAGATTGGTATCACACAGACGCGCTCACCACAGGGTGCAGAAATAAAATTATATGATAAAGAGCGATGCCTTTGTGATTTGATCCGTAATAAGGAGCAGATGGATATGCAGCTATACACGCAGGCAATCAAGGATTATTTCAAGGCTAAACCCAACAATCGGAAACTGTTGAAATACGGGAAGCTGTTCGGAATAGAAGATAAAATCAGAACCTATATGGAGGTATTATAATGAAAACGCCGGAACAATTAAAAGGGACCATACGCAGTATGGCAACGAAAAAGAATCTCCGGGCGCAGGAAGTTTTACAGATGTTTCTGTTTGAAAGGATTTTGGATCGTTTGGCTAATTCGGACTACCAGAAGAATTTTATCCTCAAAGGCGGACTGTTGATTTCCTCAATGATCGGCATCGGCGAGCGAACTACAATGGATATGGATACTACCGTCCGTGGAATTCAAATGGAAGAGGATGATATTGTCAGAATCATCAAGGAAATTTTGACGGTGGATGTTGGTGATGGTATACGCTTTGAATATGAGAGTATTGAGCCTATCCGAGAAGAAGATGCTTATAATAACTTTCGGGTGCATTTGCGTGCAAAGTACGGAAAAATCGATGCACCAATGAAGATAGATGTAACGACCGGCGATATGATCACTCCGGCTGCAGTGCAATATGATTTTCCGATGTTATTTGAGGATAAAACCGTACCGGTCATGGCCTATACTCTTGAGACCGTGTTGGCCGAAAAGTACGAAACGATCATTCGGCGCAATATCGGTACCACAAGAGCAAGAGATTTCTACGACCTTCATACACTGTACCGTAGTCGGAAATCGGAGATTCGCGTGGATGTTCTCAAAGCAGCCGTATTACATACGGCACAGAAACGGGAATCTCTTGAGGATATCAAAGACTGGAAGGATATCTTGAAAGACTTGCGTGAAGAGCCTCAAATGTATCTGCTGTGGGACAACTACATAGCTGAGAACAAATATATTGGGAATTTGAAGTTTCATGTGGTACTCGATACTGTAGAAGAAATCGCACAGATACTGAATTTTTGATTTAGATACTTTCCTTTATCCAGTTTATCAAAGTGAAAGAGATCAGGACGGAGAACAAATAACATGAATCAGGAGCAATTTGCAGCAATTATGCCTTACATCAGTGCTGACCTTGTGGAAATGATTGCAAAAAAGAAAAGCATTTCCGAAAATGATGCAATCACAAAGTTGTACAATTCGGAATTGTATGCCATCCTTGAGCAGGAGGATACAAAAGTTTGGCAATACAGTACCGATATGTTGTATTCGCTTTTGGAACAGGAAGAAAAGACGGGGAAAATCGAATTTCCCGATGTGTAAGGATAGACTATACTTTTGAGGAGCATCAACATGACAAAGCAAGGAAAATTCATGATATTTTGTGCCGAGCAGTACAAATATGCAAAGAAGCTGACCGGCAGACAGCTTGATGAGCTGTTCAGTAAATATCGCATGTGGGATTACCTATACGCCTGCTACGAGGAGCTTCACACTACCGGCACAAACTATATCATTCATGACATTGATCTCTATATCGATGCACGAAAGCCTGCGATGGCTTAAACTAATGTGCGTTTACATTCCGACTGCAAATTTCAGGATTATGAAGTAAGAATGTAAATTGATTTGTGCTGAAAATGCCCTTTTCCGGCGAATGGATTGACTATTGCGAAGTTTTCTGTTATACTATCTGTGTAAGTATCAAGTTTGGTTCTGATCCAAGCACAGTTTAACAGAGTTATCACAGTGTCATTTGCGTTATTGCAAATGGCACTTTTTTTGTTTCCGGCCAATTCATTCGGGCACAAAGCCAGCAGTCCCTCGGGGGTGCTGGCTTTTGTCATATATCAAGGCGGCATTGCCGTCAAAATCAAAGAAAGGAGCATTTCATTATGCAAAAACCATGCCAGGACAGCTATTATACGCTGTTCAGTTCCTACCCGACACTGCTGGATTATCATGAGGAGCAGGCAAAGAACAGCCGTTGGATCCGCTGCAAGGTCGCTGACCTGCAGGTGGAACCTCTCAGTGAGTCCTCGCCTCTCATCGGTAATTTGTCGGCGTTTGCCACAGGAACATCACAGGAAGCCGTAGAGGATACGGCAGAAAATCTCGGGCTTGCCATGCGCTTAAACGGAGAACTCTATCCGGTCCGCATGACAGCCTACAAAAGCCTGCTAGACAGAGCGAAGATCGGAGGCACCGCGCTTCCCAAACTCAGCCGCGAGGTATTGGCCGAAGTGCTCAACGAATGCCTGAAGCTGTATTCGGCGGATGCGCTCCTGCTGATCCGGGACGAAAAAATCTCTGCCGTTCACTCCGGTGACGAGGTGGATTATTCCGTCCTTCCGATCGACGAACTGCTGAAAGCTCTGCAGGCAAAGCTCGATGCACGGTTCTCCGGAAACGAGTTTGAGTCCGGGTACTGTGACCATTCCCTGGTCAGTGCCTCATGGCGAATGCCCGACCAGAAGGAAGACCTGCTCGGTACCTACGCAAAGGTGCTGGCTGCCCAGGGCAAAGCGACGATGGCATCCAAGCTGATGCCGGGTATCCGCTTTATGACATCGGATACCGGTGTCGCCTCGGCAAAGGTCTCTGCGCTTCTGATGAACGGCAGGCACTCTATCCATATCGGTGGCTGCGTAGCCGTAGATCATCGGCATCAGTCCAAGGTCGCTGACTTCGATACGGCGCTGGATCAACTGTTTGCCCAGTTCGGGGACAGCATCGCCAAGCTGCAGGCGCTGATGGAGATCCATCTGGATTTTCCGATCAACGCCATGACGCGGGTGTGTAAAAAGCTCAGCCTGCCTAAAAAGGCAGCAGTCGAAGCAATCGCCATGTTTGAGATGTCTTACGGCGGAGGCCCTGCCACGGCACATGATGTGTTTCTGGCCATGCAGGAGATCCCGTTTATTCTCAAAACGGATAAGTTTCCCGAAAGCAAGCTCCTTGTTGTCGAGGAAAACATGGCGCGTGCGCTCACACTCAAATGGAGTGATTTTGATTTGGCAAAGGCGGTGAGCTACTGATGGCGGCACCGAATATCCTATGCGATACTGCCGGAATGACCAACGCCCAGTGGCTGGCGGCCCGTATGCACGGACCGTCCGGTAAAATCCCGTATACAGTCGGCGGCAGTGATGTGGCAGCCGTCTTCGGGGTCTCCCCTTGGACAACGCCGCTGGAACTGTGGATGATCAAAAAGGGACGGATGAAGCCGTCGGCAAAAAGCAACGCCAATCAGCTTGAAATGGGGCATTTGCTTGAACCTATCGCAGCGCATTGGTATGCCAAGAAAACCGGGAACCGCGTGTATGAGGACACGAACCTGTACCAACACGCAGACCATCCGTATGCACTTGCCAACTTCGATCGGCGTTTTGAGCGTGCCTCTGACGGAGAACCAGGCATCCTGGAGTGCAAGAGCTGCACCTATCATAAAGCAAGCGAGTGGGACGATGGTGCCATTCCTTTGTACTATGAATTGCAGCTGCGTTTCTACCTGGCCGTTGCCGATGTCAATATCGGTTCATTCTCCGCAATCTGGGGAAACAACCCGGACAATGACCTGGCGATTCCGGATATCACCCGGGATAAAGCCAAGGAAGATATGATCTTCGAGCGTCTTGATGAATGGATATGGGGCCTTGAGCATGATAAGCCGCCTACAATGTCCGGCGTAGCGCCGCAATTGGCGCTTGAATCACTGGCCCGTATCTACGGAGAAAGTCAGGCTGGGCTGCCGACCATTGAATTTTCTTCCAAACAGGAAAACGCACTGCGCCGAATTGCTCTGCTGCAGGGCAAGATCACGGAGTGCAACCGTGAAATCAAAACTTATGAAAAGGAGATCGAAGCACACAGCGTGCGAATTGCCGAAATCATGAAGGAGCATGAGCATGGCGTCCTTATGACGACATCAGATAAGCTTCTCATTGATTACGTCACCAAATCCACTACACGACCCGATTCCAAGGTCCTGAAGGCAAAGTATCCGACGATCCTGCCGGATGTAATGAAAACGACACAGAGCCGTAAGGTCAAGGTCAGTGTACAACCACTTTAAGAAAGGAGTCCTATTATGGACAATATCTATCATCAATACTGGCAGCAGGAGCTGATGTATCAGTTGGCATCCGCTGATCGCTACCGCAAAAGAGCCTATGTATGCTCCCCTTTTCGGGCGGACACCTGCGAGCAGCGCGAAAAGAACCTGCGCACGGCAAGAGCGTATATGTTCTACGCAAACAAGAAAATGAACATGAACGCCGCTGCGCCTCATGCGTATCTGCCGCTTTTGCTTTGTGATGAGATCCCTGCTGAACGAGCCATTGCGCTCCGGTTCGGTCTGGAGATACTGGAGCAAAGCGATATTATGCTCGTATGTGGAAATAGGCTCAGCAACGGTATGCGCGGCGAAATCGCCAAGGCGGCCTTGCTTCGTATGCCGATTACGGTATTTGACGAAGGCTTGTATCTGGAGGTGCAGAAACTCGTCACACAAAACAACGGGAATAAGAAATCCGTAAAGCTGGATCGTGAAAACTTTCCGATGGCGTTTACGGATCCCGAATCCTATCTGGAAAATGCGGCACTGTTCAAATGACTATGCCGTATCACAAAGAACTCCTGAGAAGCAGTGTTTCGCTGCGTTTTCGGGAGTTCTTTGTTTTCCGGAACAAAGTGAAAGGAGTAATGACATTGTTATGCCAATTTGAAAAAATGATCTATCCTTCCGGTACCGGTGCGGCAGATGCGACAAGCTTTATGATTGCGCTTTACCGACCCTGTGAGAAACTGAAGGATAGCAGCGGCAATACCATTACACAAATCAAGGCCGTCGGGTACTGCCTGCCTACCGCCAGCAATATGCGCTATGAAATGCGCGGACACTGGCGAAAGGATCCCAAATACGGCATTCAGTATGATGTCGAGGGGTACGAGGAACAGATCATTCCGACCCGAGAAGGCATCGTTGCCTATCTCTCGTCCGGGCAGATCAAAGGCATCGGTCCGAAAATGGCGGAGCGTATCTATGATGCGTTTGGGAACATGGCGCTGGAGGTGCTGGACAAGAAGCCGGAAATGCTTTTGACCATCTCCGGTATCAGCCAGAATAAGCTCAAAAAAATCTGCGATTCCTATCTTGCCAACCGAGGCGCCCGTGATGTGGTGGCTTTTCTCTCACCGCATGGAATCACGCCGAACCGTGCTGTAAAGCTCTACAAAGAATACGGGGAGCAGACGATGGATATCGTAAAGAACCATCCGTATAAGCTCTGCGAAATGGCCGGCGTGGGCTTCAAGACGGCAGATAAGATCGCCATGAGTATGGGGATCGACAGACTGTCGCCCGAACGTGTGGATGAGGGTATCCTCTACACACTGACTGATGCGGAAGGCTACGGAAATCTGTGTATGGAACGGGACGGCTTCATTGCAGCCTGCCAAAAGACTTTGGAGACGCCGGAGCTTACGGATCAAATGATCGCAGCCCGTGCCAACCGTCTTATCCTTGATGGCAGAATGCGGACCTATGAAAGCTGTGTTTATCGGGAAAAGACGGCAAAAGCTGAAGAAAAGCTTGCCAACTTGATCCGGTATCAGCTCCGCCATCAAAATCCCTGCACTTATGGCGACTTAGACTACGAGCTCGACCGCGAGGAAAGCCGTTTGAGGGTGCGTCTGGCTCCTGAACAGCGGCAGGCAATCAAAACGGCGCTTACCAGCGGCGTTTGCATTATTACCGGCGGTCCCGGTACCGGCAAGACGATGCTGCAAAAAGCTTTGCTTGGCATTTACAGCCGCAATCATCCGTCAAAGGAGATCGTGTGCTGCGCGCCGACAGGGCGTGCCGCAAGGCGTATGGAGCAGTCAACCGGATTCCCTGCCTCTACGGTCCATAAGGCTTTGGGGCTGATTGCCGGTGAAGACGGAGAATATGGCGACCCGGAAACGCTGGATGCCGACCTGATTCTGGTCGATGAGGTATCTATGCTGGATATCTACCTTGCAGGAGATCTGTTTGACTCTGTAAAACCGGGCAGTCAGTTGATCCTGATCGGAGACGCTGATCAGTTGCCATCTGTCGGACCCGGGGCGGTGCTGAGCGAAATGATCGCAAGTGGTATCGTGCCGGTCGTGAAGCTGGATAAAATCTTCCGTCAAACAGCTGGCAGCCGGATAGCGACCAATGCGAAACTGATCCGTCACGGGAATATGAGTCTTGAGTATGGCAGCGACTTTCAGTTTTATGACTCGGCGAGTATTCCCAAGTCGGCCGAGAAAATTGTAGAGCTGTATCTGCAGGAAACTGCCAAATATGGTGTGGACAATGTCGCATTGCTCTCACCATACCGGCAGAAAACCGAAACCGGCGTCAATGCGCTCAACGAGCTGCTGCGGGAGAAAATCAATCCTCCTGCGCCGGACAAGGCTGAGGTCACTCACGGGACGAGAAAGTTCCGCTGCGGCGATAAGGTGATGCAGATCAAAAACTGCGATGAAATCAGTAACGGCGACATCGGGTATATCACAAAAATCTGCAAAGCCGGTGACGAGACGACCGTCACGATTGATTTCGGAGACGGACGAATGGCTGAGTATGACACGAGTCAGCTTGATATGCTGGATTTGGGTTATGCTTCTACCATCCATAAGTCGCAAGGCTCGGAATACAGATCCGTGATCATCAACCTGCAATGCGCCCACTACGTCATGCTGACACGGCCTCTGGTGTATACCGCCATTACCCGTGGCAAGGAGAATGTCATCATTGTCGGTGAGCGCCGTGCTTTGTGTATGGCAATCAAAAAAACCGACACAGAAAAACGCGGCACCTGTTTGGCAAAACGCCTGCAGGCCGCTATGCAATGAAAGGAGTACCGAAATGGCAACAATTTTGGAGCAGTACCGAAAAAGGCAGAATGATATCCGTGAGCAGATTGCGGCAAACAGCTTACCGCTTGACCAGGTGCTGATTATGCAGGAACTGAACTACCGCATTTGTGTGCTGGAGACTTTTGAGAGCCTGTGTAAATCTGCGCCGGTTACGATGGACACCAAATCTATGGGATTCCATTTCCAGCTTGTAGACGCCTATGTGCGTTTTACGCTGAATGAGCGCAAGTTCGGTCCCAAGACGGATGCCGAAGGACAGAAAAAGCGTGAAACTGCCCTGCAGTCCTTTACGCAGGTCGTACAGGACGGACGCAAGCGTTTCTCCAGCTTTAACGCATCTACGCAGGAACAGTACAAAACCTGCATCAACAATTACATTAAGACGATTCTGCCCGTCTGGATGCAGTATCGCAACACCTATATCAATTTCTAAGGAGGCTTTCTAATGAGTCAGAACAACTCGAATGATAAGGCGGCTATGCTCGCTAAAATCGAAGGAATCAACAAGGTGGACGGATTCGATCCGACACCGTTTGCGGTAGATTATACCGATCTGGAAACCGGTGAGGTGCGTAAGCGTCTCCCGGTTATGATCCAGATGGCGTGGTTTCGCATGAAGTATCCTGAAGGACGTATTGCCATTACGGTATCACCCGGAAAGGATTGCTTTGTGGCGACCGCCAAGGTATATCCAAGCTACAAGGACGGTGCGGAATGCTATCTTGCCGAGGCAACCGCCTCTCGCGGATATCTGGCAGATAAACCTTCCGTTTCACCCCGCGAATGGGCACAGACGGCAGCCGTCGGTATTGCACTGCGTAACGCCGGATTCGGTTTGCAGTTTGCTATGGCAGGTGATGAATTTGAAGGCACTGCCACGGATGAACTGAACGGCAACAGCGCTCAGGCAGGCGGCAGCACACCGCCTAAAAACCCCGCTGTTGCGCCTGAGCCGGAAACGGAGGAGGAATACACCGTGGAGCCAACGGCGCCTCCGCAAAGGGAACTCACCTTTGAAGAAAAGGTAGAACAGGCTATGCGCGTCCCTTGCCCGATAACCAAGTACGGCGGAAAGACGCTGGGTGATGTATTGCAGATGGATCCGAAAGCGATCCAGTGGTGTGCAACAAAGTTTACGGGCGGCGAGGAAATTCGCAATGCAGCAAAGCTGATTTGTGAATATGCACAACAGAAAGCTTCAGCGTGAAGCAGAATAAATTCGGGGGCGGCAGAAAGCCTGCCGTCCCCGGAAAGGAGGTTGTATGGAAAAGATTCATATGTGGGATATTATCTCACTGCTTGGAATACCGTATCCCTCGTCCGGTCAAAGCTCGTACTATGTACAGTGTCCATGCTGTGACGAGAACCCGCGAAAAAGGCATTTGAATATCAACTTGAAAAAGGAAGTCTTTCGTTGCCCGCGCTGCGGTGCTTCCGGCGGAATATTCGATTTATATGCGTTATACACCGGCATTCCGCGCGATGAAGTCCGCAAAGCGATTTTGGCACGAATGGGAGTACCTGAAAATGCTTCGCGCCCACGGCAGAAGATTCTGCCGAAAGCGGATACGGAATGCCCATTAACGGATATCGACGCACGCCATGCAACCTATAGTGCATTGCTCTCCAAACTTACGCTGGCCTCTGATCATAAGGAAAACTTACTCGGACGCGGTCTGACAGATGCAGATATCGAGAGGCTCGGATATAAAACAACGCCGGTCGTCGGTATGACGCAGATTGCAAAGCAATTGCAGTCTGATGGCCTATATCTCGCCGGTGTGCCCGGATTCTATCGGGATGACAGCGGTGCATGGACTTTTATCCATGAGAAACGCGGCATTCTGATCCCCGTGCGTGACCGCTACGGGAGAATTCAGGGCCTGCAGATCCGTCGGGACAATGTCGAAAAACGCAAATTCCGATGGGTCTCCAGTACCGAGAAAAAAGACGGCTGCAAAGCTGAGGGATGGACGCATTTGTCCGGCCCTGTACGCCCGATGCTTGTTCTGACAGAAGGACCAATGAAAGCGGATGTAATAAACGCTCTTACCGGTCTGACGGTTCTGGCCGTTCCGGGCGTGAATACCCTGACGCAGCTTGAACTGACTCTGACAGAATTGCGCAGCGAGGGATTGGTCGAAATCAAAACGGCTTTCGATATGGATTTTGCTACCAATCATCATGTGCAGAACGGGTATAATAATCTTCTGCAGCTGCTCGGTGATATGGGTTTTCGGTATGGTACCTATCTGTGGGATCCGGCCTACAAAGGGCTTGACGATTATATCTGGGAGTATCTTTTTCGGAAAAAGCAATCATAGTAAAACGGAAGGGCGAGGTTTCGGCTTCGCCCTTTTTCGTGCTTATTTTGCTTTGCAATGCGCATTCCCGTTGTAAATACGCATTCTGATCCGTGTAATGATAATGAAAATCCAAAGTTGAAATATAGGAGGAACCTTATATGTTGATTGCAATTGATCACGGCAACTATGCCATCAAAACGCCGCACCATTCCTTTGTTTCCGGCCTGTCTGAGCACACCGTCAAGCCGCCTATGGCGGACCAGCGGAAAGCGCCTGAGCTACATGCGTGACAAAACGCAGGACGAGCGTTATTTTATTCTGACGCTGTTTGGCATTGCAAAGGAACTTGAGGATACCGGACGGTATAGCCCCGTTGAACAGATCCAACTGGCAGTGGGATTGCCGCCGGAGCATTACGGCGTACTCAAGGACAAATTCGCCCGGTATTTCAAACGGGACGGCATTATCAAATTTGTTTACAAAGATAAGCCGTATAGCATTATGATCGATAAGGTCATGGTGTTCCCGCAGGCGTATGCGGCCGTTGTTCCGAAAAGCAGCATGGTAGTCAACATGCTTCGGGTGTTCGTCGTTGACATCGGCGGCTACACGACGGATGTGCTGCTCCTGAAAAACGGCAAACCCGATCTGCAGTTCTGCCGTTCCCTTGAAACCGGTATCATCACTATGAACAACGAGATCATCCGCAAAGTCGGCGCACTTCATGATATGCGCATTGAAGACGAGCATATCAGCGCAGTTCTTTCCGGGCAGGATACGATCTTACCGGATGATGTTAAGCGGACGATCTGCGGCGCAACCAAGCTTCATGCTCAGGATATTCTCAACCAGCTGCGCGAGCTACAGGTTGATCTCCGTTCCAATCCTGCTGTGTTCATCGGCGGCGGAAGTCTGCTTCTCCGACCGTTTCTGGAGGCATCTCCGTTGGTTGCAAAGGCGGACTTTGTTGAGTCCCCCAATGCCAATGCGCTTGGGTACGAAATGCTTGGCAGAGTGCAGCTGTCCCATCGTCCTGCATAAAGGACGGTGTGATAGGCGGTGAGAAAAGACGGAAAATATAGATTTACGCTGCAGTTCGGCGCCGACAGCGAAGATCAGATTCGTGTCGGCGAGCTGCTGGAAAACCTGGGCAACAGAAAAAGTACAATCATTGTTTCGGCATTGAGTGATTATATCAATGCTCATCCGGAGTTACAGTCCGGTTATAGTAAAATAGAGGTTAAGGTTGCTCCTGCCTTCGACCGCAGTCAAATGGAACGGTTGATACGGAGCATTGTGGAGGAAAAGCTATCTGAACTTCATACAACCGAAACTATAGCGGATACTTCAATGAGTGGAACTTCCGAGGCTTTGGAAGAGGATATAACCAAAATGCTCGATAATTTGGACATGTTCAATTAAGCATAAATGAGTCTGCTGGTACTACAAGCAGACTTATTTGCTTTTAAGGTGGGATAAATCAAAGAAAAATTCCGAATATCACACTTATGGTGCGTGTATGCAATTTATGCGCTCTTCACTTTCGCCGCGGAGTCCACTAAAATATGTTTAAGGAGATATGTACAGTGGACTACAAGACTTTTGGACAAAATATTCGGCGGCTCCGTGTCACGCAGGGATTCAGGCAGGAGGACCTTGCGGAAAAGTGCGGATGCACCACAAGCCACATTGGTCAGATTGAAAATGGGCGGGTAAAGCCAAGTCTCGAAATGACGGTTCGTATTGCAAATGCATTGAACGCAACTACGGATCAGCTATTGGCTCATGAGTTTTCTCATCCCGAAGAAATATATCTGAAAGAAATTGCTAAACGAATCGAGAAATACCCGGTATCAAAACGGATACTGGCGTGCGAAGGCTTCAATACCTATTTGGATTCACTCGAAAAGTTCAGCAAAACATAAGGCGAACGCGGGGGTACATATGATAAGGTGCAGACCCTAACAGAAGAAAACTACTTAGCTGCTTTTATATCAGCATACACATAGCCGAGCCGTTGGCATCGGTTTTATATTCACGCATGAAGCGACTGTATCACACAGAGGTGTGGTATGGTCGTTTTTTATTATACCCTTTGGAAGGAGGTGAGTCCGATGTTCTGATCGCTGTGATAATCATCGTAACGACCAACCACTTTTTTATTCACAGCATGCCATCATGGCATGTTGCGTATATCGCCGTAAAACATGCCGTGAAACGGTATGTTTTCTCCCTGCTGTGGTGGCATGCCCAAAGGAGGCATGAAAATGGACCACAGGCAGGAATACTCCGAACGGGATGAGTTAAGAGCAAAATTTACAGCATGGCTTAAAGTCGTAATCCGGAATGCAAAGCTGAATTATTTGCGGAAAGTGCAAAACCATCCACAGATTGTGTCGTATGACGAGATCCCGGAATCTATGCTGGTTATGGATGACCCCGAGGAACAATGGATTCGCGGGATGAAAAAGTCAACGCCATACGATTTCGAGGAAGAGCGCTTAGCAAAGGCATTTCTTGAGCTGCCTTTGAAGCGGCGCAGGATAATGGAATTGCTTTTCTTGGAGGAGCTCAGTGAGCAAGAAACAGCTAAACGCTTGAATTGCTCTACCGGCCATGTGCGTAAGCAACGAAACATAGCCTTGAAAAAGCTGCGCTCTCAGCTTATGAAGGACGGTGATGCAGAATGACAAAGGAGGAGTTCAAAAAGGTCTTAACAGGTGCGGTGGCAGGAAACCACAGCGATCTCGAGGTTATACTGCAATTGTATATGCCGCTGATTGACAGCAACAGCTATCTGCACGGTCAGTTGGATGAAGACCTGAAGCAATATATACTCATGCATATTGCGATTAACATTTCAAAATTCGGCTTCTGAGCATGTTCGGTCCCGGATCACACCGGGGCCGAATTTTTTGAAAAAATTTTCTGCAGGAGGCAACAAAAACGAAAATGCGATGTGTTTTTATCTGTGTAAGGCACCCCCGTGCTTACCTGTACCTTGAAAATTGAACAGCTCATCCTCTACATCCCCGAACCGGGAAGCGGCTATCCGTCTGTGTGGCGAGCAGAACCAAGAGCACTGATATACGGGTGGCTCCCGTATACCGCGACGATCCGGCCGGGTACAATGGTACTCCCGTAACTCGCGGCCCGGCCACAATGAAGGCGGGGAGATGAAATTTCTGTGGACCTGTTCGCTGCAGGCGGAGGCAATGAGCATTTTGTTTTTGAATATACCAAGTAAATTATGGCAAAAATACAAGTTGTAAAGACGATCACATGGAGGTGTAATGATTTATGGAACAGTCTGAAAAGAACTTATCTGACCTGGTGGATATCAGAGATGTCGTGATAGATAAAAGCCTGCCGCTGGAAGAGCGTGTGAGGTCTTATGTTGAACAGATCAAGGATCCGTATTGCTTTAAGGTCGGAGATGTCGTTGTCCGGGTATCATACGCAGACAAGGACAAATCACTTACCGACAGCTTTACCTCCATGATCGCTTCAATGTAATGGTAATAATTGCTATGTGGATTTTAAATGTAACGGCTGGATTTTCTCGGTTGTCTGTGCTATAATCAAATACGGACAAAATCAGCGATAACTCCGGCTGTTTATTCGTACTCGAATAATACAGATAGGAGTGGCGCTATGAATAAGATTATAGATCAAACATTCAAGGTTGCCATCTATCTTCGTTTATCGAAGGAGGATGACGACCTTTCGTGCTCTTCGGGAGCCAAAAGCGAAAGCAACAGTATCAGCAACCAGAGAAAGCTGATATATGATTTTATGAAATCGCATCCGGAACTCGAACTGTATGACGAGTACAAGGATGACGGAAAAAGCGGTTCCAACTTTGACCGTGCTGAATTTCAGCGAATGATGAAGGACATCGAGGCGGGAAAGGTCAATTGCGTAATCGTAAAGGATCAGTCCCGTTTCGGTAGAGACTATATTGATGTCGGAAAATACAAAGAAAAGATTTTCCCAAAACTCGGCGTTCGGTTTATTACCATAAACGAAGGCTATGATTCGCTTTCGGCAACATCTTCGGATGATCTTGCCTTTACGATCAACAGCTTCGTTTATGATTTTTATATCCGGGATATATCCACCAAGATCCGTACAAACCTTACGGCGAAGAAGCAAAACGGAGAGTACGCCGGAGCATTTGTGGCTTACGGATATGTGAAAGACAGCGATGACAAGAGTAAATTGGCTGTTGATCCGTTTGCCGCAAATGTTGTAAGGGACATATTCCGGTGGAAAATCGAAGGGCTGAGCCCGCAGAATATTGCCGTGCGTCTGAACGAACTCGGCATCCCCTCACCTGCAGAGTATAAGCGGCTGAGCGGAAGCAAGTACAAAACGAGCTTTCAGACATCTTCAAAAGCCATATGGAGTCATGTTTCTGTAAGGCGCATTCTGAAGAATGAAATTTATCTCGGCGTGATGATCCAGGGCAAACGAACAACGCCGAATTATAAGACCAAGACAGTGGTTGCAAAAGCAGAAAGTGAGTGGCTTCGCGTGGAAGGTACACATGAGGCTATTATTTCTGTGCGTGATTTTGAGCTTGTTCAGGAGCTGCTGAGGGATGATACCCATTGCCGTGCGGGAGATGTAACAGTACCGGTATACGCCGGCCGCATTTATTGCGGCGACTGCGGCGCTACGGCTGTCAGAAAGACGGTATCCTACGCAGGTAGGCGTTATGTGTATTATGTCTGCAACGCCAATAAGCACGATAAAACCGTGTGCAGCAGACATTCCATAAGAGAAGATGTTTTGGACCAGGTAATCTATCAGACGGTCCGGCGCCAAATCGACCTGCTGCTGGATGTGGATAAGGCGCTCAGGCAATTTGAAAATCTGTCGTGGGAAAAGCACAAACTGAAGCAGCTTGACGCAAGCATCGAAATACAGGAAGAAGTCGTTCGGAAAAACAACACGCTGCGCCTCGGAATCTATGAGGATCTGCGGGCGGGCTTGCTGGACAAGTCCGAATATGAATCTTTGAAAAAAGAGCTTGCAGAAAGAATCGACGAAGCAACTGCTGCCATTGAGAAGTTGAACAAAGAGAAACGGGAGATCCTCGACGGTGTTTCAAAGCAGCAGTCCTGGGTTGAACAGTTCCGTCAGTATGAAAATGTGACTGAGCTCACGCGACCAATGGTAATTCATCTGATAGAACGCATCAATATTTTCGAGGACTCCAATATTGAGATCGTGTTCCGCCATCGGAATCAGATTGAAGAAATATTGCAGTTTATCTCGGAGAAAACCGCAAACAAGAAAGTATTGGCTATGCCGATAAGGGAGGTGGGATAGTGGCCAGAGTATCACGGAAAAACGGCGTTTCCGAAAGTCAGCCGAAAGGTCAAAGGCAGACCGTGTTTCGTACCGCACTTTATGTTCGTTTGTCTGTTGAGGACAACGGCAAGGTCGATGCAGATTCGATTGAAAATCAGGAACTGCTGCTGAGAAACTATCTTGCCGAGCGGCCCTATCTCGAACTGAAAGAGGTATATGCCGATAACGGCTACACGGGCACCGATTTTGAGCGTCCCGCATTTAATCGAATGATCGAGGATGTGCGGAAAGGGCGAATCGATTGCATCGTTGTGAAGGACTTTTCCCGCCTTGGCAGAAACTATGTAGAGACCGGAGAATATCTGGAGCGCATCTTTCCTTTCCTCGGCATACGCTTTATTTCCGTCAGCGACGATTATGACAGCAGCTCCGCTAATGCCGGTGAAAAGCTCGCCGCTACTCTTAAAAATCTGATCAACGATATGTACGCAAAGGACATATCTAAAAAGATCTGTTCGACGATGAAGAATAAGAGGCTGCGCGGTGATTACATCGGAAATTATGCTCCATATGGCTATCTGAAGGATGAAAATAATCGGAGCCGATTGGTAATTGATCATGAGATCGCTCCAATCGTAGTCGAGATCTTTGAACTCCGAGCTAAAGGGATCGGCTTTGAAACTATATGCCGTATGCTCAACGAAAAAGGCTATCCCTCCCCGGGGCGGCTACGCTATGAGCGCGGCATTATAACAAATAATAATAAGAAAGGGAGTGAACTGCCCTGGAATCGCCATGTTCTGAAAGACCTGCTTGTCAATGTAGTCTATATCGGGAATTTGGCGCAAGGACGCAGCTCGCAGTGCCTGTATAAGGGCGAAAAATACCATTGGACAAAAGAGGCGGACTGGGATGTGGTTGAAGGGACACACGAGCCGATTATCAGCATGGAGTTATGGAATAAAGTGCAGGAGATCAATACAAAGGCCTCAAGCGATGTGAAAAAATCGTTCGGACGCTATGCGCATCTCCCCAAACGACCCAATCCATATGGTTCGGTTTTGAGGTGCGCCGACTGCGGGCGTGTTATGAAATATGTCCGCAGCTATACACGGCCGAGAAAAGACGGCGTGGTCACAGACTACTACAATTATAAATGCCCGACAAATATCGAACTTGGAGACACGGCGTGCTCAAAAAAGAGCATTCGCGCCGATGACCTTGATAAAATCGTGTTGAGCGTTATACGAAAGCAGATGGACCTATTCCTTGACACGCAAAAAACGCTGCTCGGCTTGATCGCTTTGGAGAAAGAAAAAGCAAAGCACAGTGTACCGGCAAATCGTGTCAAAGAACTGCAGGATAAGCTGGACCAAAAGAAAAAGCTGTTTTCTCGGTTGTATATCGACTTCAAGGACGGCATACTGACGCAGCAGGAATATTTGCTTGCCAGAGATGTCTATCAAAAGGAAATCGCCGCATATGAAAGCGAATTGCAGGAGCTTCAGGCAATTAAAACAAAAACCAAGGTGACTGAAACAGGCGCCCGAAAATGGAATCGGCTCATTTCACGCTATTATAAGGCAGAAACGGTAACCGAGGAAATGGTCGAGGCAATGGTTGATGAGATCCGAGTGAATACTGACGGCTCTTTGGATATTCGGTTTAAGTACATGCCTGAGTTTGAGGAAATGTTCAAGGAGTGCGAGCGAATCAGAAAGGAGGTTGCCTAAATGCCGAAAAAACAGATTGCCGTGTATCTCAGGCTATCGCTTGAGGACACCGGTGCGAATGATGAGAGCAATAGTATTACGGCCCAGCGCGGCATCATTGCCCAGTTCATTCAAGGGCAGCCTGAGCTTGCTTCTATGAAGACGGTCGAGTTCGTCGATGACGGATATTCCGGGACGAATTTCGACCGTCCCGGTTTTAAGCGGATGATGGCGATGGTGCGCTCCGGTGATGTTTCCTGCATCATCGTGAAAGACCTTTCCCGATTTGCGCGAAACTATATTGAAGCCGGCGATTATCTTGAGCACATCTTTCCATATCTCGGCATCCGGTTTATTGCGGTCAATAACCATTACGACAGCAATCAGTTTATCGGGACAACTGGCGGTATTGATGTTGCCTTCCGAAACTTTATGTATGAGATGTACAGCGTTGACATCTCGAAAAAGGTAAAAGCATCTCAGCATATGCTGATGAGAAGCGGCCGTTATGTCAGCCATTGCCCATATGGATACACAAAGATCAAAGGGCAAAAGCACCATATGGTGCCGGATCCCGAAACTGCGCCCATTGTGCGAGATATTTTCCTGTGGGCTATTGAGGGAAAGAAATCCACGGAAATTGCCCGTATCCTGAACGAAAAGCATATTCCGACGCCGATGCAGTATAAAAAGCTCTCACGGCAAGGTATGGACAACGATGCAATGTGGAGTCATCAGGCGGTGATCCGAATTATACGGGATTATAAGTATACCGGAGCTATGGTGTCTTTCAAATGCGGAAATGAAACCATTCGAGCCAAAGTGCAAAAACGGTATGCGCCGGAGGATTATGTGATAAATGAGGGTATGCACGAACCCATCGTAACACACGAGGAATACTACGCAGCGAATGATACCCTGCGGAAGGTGAAAAAGTACGATGTTGTCAGAACCGACCGCCGTGACCGTGTTTACTACTGTGGGCACTGCGGCCGCAGGCTTCGCAAGACCTTTGGCTCGGACGAATATTATTCCTGCGCTACGCCGTTATATATAAGAGACGCTCCGTGCGCAGGCATTCATTGGAGTCGGACAAATATAGAGGATGTTGTCTTCACCACATACAAACGGCAACTGCAAATCGTCAGCGAAGAATATCGCAGGACAGTAAGTGAAAAGCAGCCGGATAAGCTTGCCCCTCTTCGGGCGCAGCAAAAATCCCTCCGCGTTCAGCTTGGAGGGATCGGCGGGAAGGTTGCTTCCCTGTATGAACAATTCCGTTCCGATGAAATATCCCGAAATGTTTTTCTCGAAAAGAAAAGCGCTCTTTCAGAAGATAGGAACAGACTCCAGACGGAGTTATCACGAATCGAGGATGAAATCGAAAGCCTGCTGCAAAAGCAGGAAGAAAGCAACACGGCAATGAATGCGATCAAAAATATCGCTGCAGCAGCAGATGAACCGGACGATAAACTCCGGGAAAGAATGTATGACGATATAGACCGAGTCATTGTTTTTGACAACGAAAATCTGAAAATTGAATGGAAGTTTGATGTTGCCTTTCAACTTTCATGACAATGTAAAAGCCGGCTTTTTGCTGGCTTTTATGCTGTTTTTGTGTTATAATAACGCAAGGGTTAATTTTGTCGAAAGTCCGGAAACCCTTGATATATAAGGGTTTTTAAAAATTTTTGGATTCTACTTGACACAAGCAGATGATTTGGGCAGAATTGTTATTCCAAAGGAAATTCGCCGCTCATTTCGTATTCGCGAGGGCGACCCGCTTGAAATATTCACGGATGCCGAGGGCGAGGTTATATTTAAAAAATATTCGCCGATAGGGGAGCTTTCAAATTTTGCGGGGCAATATGCCGAGGTGCTGCACAAAAACGGCGGCCTGCCGATTGCCATAATGGATAACGACCATGTTATCGCGGCCTCGGGCATGAGCAAAAGAGAGGTTTTGGAGCGCCGAATCACCAAAAATCTGGAGGAGCTGATGGAAAACAGATCCGTGCACATCACCACCCGCGATGTGCCGCCGATGAATGCCATCGAGGGGCTGCAGCGCAAGGCAAATGTGGTGTATCCGATTGTTTACGGCGGCGATGTTTCGGGAGCCGTGGCTCTTATGCAGGGCGATGAAAACCATATACCCACAGAAACGGAAATTAAGCTGGTGCAGGTGGCGGCGGCTTTTCTCGGCAAGCAAATGGAATGAAATATTCACAGCAATAATATCAAAAAAAGACCGTTTATCATAAAAACGGCCTTTTATTTTGTCACTTATGCCAAAAATAGCCTTGATTATTGAACACATTGCACAAAATGCAAGTTGATTGCTTTACCAATATGGCTAATATATAGAACTTCCTACAAAAAACTTGATTTTTCAAAATTACAGTATATAATAGTGCACAAAGAGAGGAAAAAAGAGTCGGGGGTGTCGATATATGAAGAGCTTTGCAATTGAAGCAAAAGGCTATGTTAAAGATATGTTTTCACAGCATAATATGGTGAAACGCACAATTCTTTCGCTTGCCGGAATTCTTCTTATGGGCTTCGCCATCTCGCTGTTTTCTCTTTCAAACTTCGGAGTGGATCCTTACACTTCGATGAATATGAGTGTTGCATCCGCTGTCGGAATGAGCTTCGGCACATATCAGTTAATCGTAAACACGGTTATTTTGATTTTTGCGCTGATAGTTGCTCACCGCGGCTTAATCGGTGTGGGCACGGCATTTAATATGGTGCTCGTCGGCTACACCTGTGAATTTTTTGAAAAGCTTCTCTCTCCCCTTGTCAGCGGCGCGTTTGCCGAAAGAATAGTTTTGCTTGCTGTGGCAGTTGTTTTAATGTGCTTCTCAAGCAGCCTGTTTTTCACGGCCAATGTCGGCGTCGGAGCTTATGACACTTTGGCATTCATGATCACCCAAAAAACCAAAGTGCCGATGAAGGTTACCCGAGTAATAACCGATGTAAGCGTTGTGCTTATCGGCCTTGCCGTAAGCGGCGGCCTTGCAGCTGTTTTCAAGGGAAACTTTTCGGAAATAAAAAATATCGGAATTGGCACCGTTATCACGGCATTCTGCACCGGCCCGCTTGTTACATTCTTTAACAAGCATGTGTCCGAAAAAATACTGAATGTCAATTACGAGCGCGTAGGCAAAGATGTGGCTTACTTCTTTATTAAAGGAGCTTTGCTTAAAAATTCGCTTCGCCCCGTAACGAAGATTTCGGATAAAAAATAAGCCTTTCCGTTTATATATGAGCATTTTTAATGCTCTGAATTTGCCCCAAAGCAAGCAATTGCTTTACATAAATTTTTACCCCTTAGAAAAACACCGCCGGTCAAACGGCGGTGTTTTTCGTTTTGCTCATATATTTAATAGCTGCCTTTTTCGGAATCTGCGCCTGCGCTTAAAGCAATTGCAGCAATGCGAATTATAAAAAATATTAAAGCCAATATCACAATCATCGGCACAAAGCTCACGGCCAAGCCTTTAATAAATGTGTCCAGATTTTCCATATTATATCCGGAAACAATGCAACGGTCGGTTACTATTCTGTCGCGCTTTTCAAAAATAAAAAACGATGTGATAACAAACATTATAATTGCAATCGCAATCATAAGGATTTTATATATTTTAAAAGAAATAGGGAAAAAGTCTGCCGATTGAAAAACGGCGTACATTTCGGCTGCAACCGCACAGGTTAAAAGCGTGATATATGTGGCAAGCGAATATATGATGTTGACCGCTTTCATAATTTTTATAAGGTGTTTATAGGAAGCAGTAGGAGGCGCAACGGTTGCTTGCTGCATTTTGCCGGTTGCCGTTATTTCGGCGGCAAGTCGCCTTTGTCGTTTAAAAGCAAATATATAAAAAATATTGTAAATCGCTGTAAGCAACAAAACCACCGTTATCATAACAGAACAGGAAAGAAACAGGTTTGACAGTATTTTTACATATAATTCTATATTGACTTTCGGCAAAAATTCCGTAACTCTTGTTAAGCAGTCGGGAGTCGAACCCGATATGCCTAAAACGGGACGACGCGGCGACTT
>OHLY01000371.1_pt1 | contig 30454 bp, 26 predicted proteins | sample 1569251 | NCBI WGS metagenome assembly OHLY01 (sample SAMEA3879532, study PRJEB24766) | human gut metagenome | biome: human-associated habitat; feature: feces | place: USA | collected 1985/1987
GTCCTCCTTCTTTGCCCCACAGCCACCCCTGCTATGGTTGCGGGAATTATGGAAGGCCCTGCGTAGGTATCTGTCACCGGGAAATGTCCCGATGGCTCAAAGAGAGGAGGAACCATCATGGCTCAACATAAATTGGTAATTGCCGAAAAACCATCAGTTGCCCAGAGTTTGGCGGCGGTGATCGGCGCAACCGTCCGTAAGGACGGGTATCTGGAGGGTAACGGCTGGCGTGTCAGCTGGTGCGTGGGCCATCTGGCCGGTCTTGCAGATGCAGACAGCTATGATCCCAAGTATGCCAAGTGGCGATATGATGACCTGCCTATCCTGCCGGAACATTGGCAGATGGTAGTGGGAAAGGATAAGAAAAAGCAGTTTGATATTCTGAAAAAGCTGATGAACGCCCCGGATGTGACGGAGGTGGTAAATGCCTGCGATGCCGGACGCGAGGGTGAGCTGATCTTCCGCAGCGTCTATGAGCTGGGAGGTTGCAAGAAGCCGATGAAAAGGCTCTGGATTTCTTCGATGGAGGACTCCGCCATAAGGGAAGGCTTTGCAAATCTGCGCCCCGGTGCGGATTATGACGGACTTCGGGATGCTGCCCTCTGCCGTGCCAAGGCCGACTGGCTGGTGGGGATCAATGCGACAAGGCTTTTTTCCGTGCTGTATCACCGAACCCTCAACATCGGGCGCGTGATGTCCCCGACGTTGGCGCTTATTGTCCAGCGAGAAGCTGAGATCGACACCTTTCAACCGATTCCCTTTTATACCGTGGCGCTGGAGCTGCCCGGTCTTACCGTATCCGGGGAGCGCATGGCGGATAAGGTTGCTGCTGAGCAGCTGAAAGAAGCCTGTCAGGGTGCAAATGTCACAATCAAAAAGGTGGAGTGCAAGGAAAAGTCCGAAAAGCCGCCTGCCCTCTATGACCTGACTACCCTGCAAAGAGATGCCAACCGCCTGCTTGGATTTACAGCCCAGCAGACCCTGGACTATCTGCAAAGCCTGTATGAAAAGAAGCTCTGCACCTATCCCCGTACTGACAGCCGCTATCTGACCGGTGATATGGCAGACAGCCTGCCGGTGCTGGTGAATCTGGTTGCCAATGCTATGCCGTTTCGCAAAGGAATCGCCATTACCTGTGATCCGCAGACGGTAATCAACGATAAGAAAGTAACCGACCACCACGCAGTAATCCCTACCAGAAATCTCAAGGATGCAGACCTTTCTGCCCTTCCTGCGGGAGAAAAAGCGGTGCTGGAGCTGGTGGCCCTGCGTCTGCTGTGCGCCGTAGCCCAGCCCCATATCTATTCGGAAACCGTTGTGATTGCAGCGTGTGCCGATGGGGAGTTTACCACAAAAGGAAAAACAGTGAAGCACCCCGGATGGAAAGCACTGGAGGACGCTTATCGTGCCAAAATGAAGGATACAGAGCCGAAAAAAGAGGGCGTAGAGAAAGCCCTGCCGGAGCTGACCGAAGGACAGACACTTTCGGTTTCTGCGGCAATCGTCAAAGAAGGCAAAAGCAGTCCGCCTCAGCACTTTACGGAGGACACCCTATTGTCCGCAATGGAGACTGCCGGGAAAGATGATATGCCAGAGGATGCTGAGAGAAAAGGTCTGGGGACACCGGCCACCCGTGCCGGTATTTTGGAAAAGCTGGTATCTGCCGGTTTTCTGGAGCGAAAAAAGAACAGAAAAACGGTGCAGCTTCTTCCTTCCCACGATGCAGTATCCCTGATCACGGTGCTGCCGGAACAACTGCAATCGCCGCTTCTGACTGCCGAGTGGGAGTATCGCCTGGGCGAGATCGAGCGCGGGCAGCTTGCTCCAGAGGAGTTTCTGGACGGGATCAGCACCATGCTGAAAGATCTGGTGGGGACTTATCAGGTCATCAAGGGAACTGAGTACCTGTTCACTCCGCCCCGTGAGGTGGTGGGCAAATGCCCTCGCTGCGGCGGTGAAGTTACAGAACTGCAAAAAGGCTTCTTCTGTCAGAATGATTCTTGCAAATTTGCAATCTGGAAAAACAACAAATGGTGGGCTGCCAAGAAAAAACAGCCGACCAAGGCTGTGGTGTCTGCGCTGCTGAACGATGGCCGTGTCCGTGTGACGGGGTTATATTCGGAGAAAACCGGCAAGACCTACGATGCCACTGTGGTTTTGGAGGACGATGGACAGTATGCCAACTTCAAGCTGGAATTTGACCAGCGGAAAGGAGGCAGCCGATGAAGCTTTCTTTAGTGGAACGGGAAACCATTCTCCTCTATAACCAGGCAGAACCAATGGCTGAGGTCTACACCCACGATCCCCATCTGATGGAGAAGCTGGAACTGCTGGCAAAAAAGCACCCCGACCAGATCATCCGAAAGGACGCCCATAACTTTACCGTCCCCAAGCGGTGTGTATCAGTCAGGGAGCCATACAGCGCAGAACGCCGCAAAGCTGCCAGTGAGCGTGCGAAAGCTGCCGGATACCAGCCCCCTATGCGAAAGTCCGACAGTTAAAGGCACATGGCAGAGAATGTATTTGAAGCAGTCAAGCTGTCAGTCAGCACCAGAGAAGCGGCAGAGTTTTATGGGATAAAAGTCAGGCGAAATGGCATGGCCTGCTGTCCTTTTCACGATGATAAGAACCCCAGCATGAAGGTAGACCAGCGATTCCACTGCTTTGGCTGCGGTGAAGATGGGGATGTGATCGACTTTACCGCAAAGCTCTTTGACCTCTCCCCAAAAGAAGCGGCGGAGAAACTGGCACAGGACTTTGGCCTGATCTATGACAGTCAGGCCCCGCCCCGCAGGAGATATGTCCGGCAAAAAACCGAGGCACAGAAGTTTCGGGAGGATCGACAGCGCTGTTACCGTGTACTGTCCGATTACTACTATCTGCTGAAAAAATGGGAAGCCGACCGTTCTCCCAGGACACCGGAGGAAGAACCGCACCCCCGCTTTGTGGAAGCAATCCAGAAGAAACCCTATGTAGAGTACCTGCTGGACCTTTTTCTTTATGAAAGTGAAGAAGAACAAAAGGCATGGATTGCAGAACACACAGCAGAAATCACACACTTGGAAAGGAGATTGAAAATCATGGCTGAGAACAAACCCACCAACCGAGAACGGCTAAGGGAAATCACAGATGGCATCGAGCAGGGCATCAAAGAACTGTTTGAGAGTGAAAAGTATATGCGCTATCTGTCCGTCATGTCCCGCTTCCACCGCTATTCGGTAAACAACACTATGCTCATCTATATGCAGAAGCCGGACGCCACATTGGTAGCCGGATACAATAAGTGGAAAGACCAGTTTGAGCGTCATGTAAAAAAGGGCGAGCATGGCATTACCATCATCGCCCCAACACCGTACAAGAAGAAAATCGAGGAGCAGAAGCTGGACCCGGATACCAAGGCTCCGATTCTGGATAAAGACGGAAAGATCGTCACAGAGGAAAAAGAAATCGAGATTCCCATGTTCCGCCCGGTCAAGGTCTTTGATGTGAGTCAGACCGACGGGAAACCTTTGCCGGAGCTTGCTTCCTCCCTTTCCGGCAATGTGCCAAATTATGAGGCATTCATGGAGGCCCTGCGCCGCAGCGCACCGGTGCCGATTACTTTTGAAGCAATGGCCGCCGATACGGACGGCTATTTTTCTGCCGATCATCAGAAAATTGCCATTCGTCAGGGCATGAGCGAGGTGCAGACGGTTTCGGCCACAGTACACGAGATTGCCCACAGCAAGCTCCACAATCAGAAAAAGATTCAGATTGCCAATGACGAGCAATATCAGGAGATCGAGCTGTTTGATAAACCCGGTCTGTTCTCCAATGGGCGGATTGTCCGTGATAATCTGCCGGAGGGCGTTTATTGCTATGACCTGCGCGGTTCTGACTACGACCCCGGAGAGCCGGTCTGTGTAGAAGAACAAGTAGTTGTAAACCATGCAGGTTCCGTTCTGCTGATAGAGCCGCTGGAGCTGGCGGAAGATGGACGCCTGATGCTGACCGAGGAAGAAGGGCTGAATTTTGTTGGCGGCTTTTCTACCCTCACCCAGTTTTTGCAAGAACAGAGGAAAGACCGCCACACGGAGGAAGTGGAGGCTGAAAGCATCTCCTATGCGGTCTGCAAGTATTTTGGCATTGAAACCGGAGAAAACAGCTTCGGCTATATTGCAAGCTGGAGTCAGGGCAAGGAACTGAAAGAGCTGAGAGCCAGTTTGGAGACCATCAATAAGACCTCCGGCACTTTGATCTCTGACATTGAGCGCCACTATAAGGAAATATGCAAAGAGCGTGGGATTGATCTCCATGCAAAGGCAGAGCCGGAAACCGCCCCGATAGAGCAGCCAACCGGCAATCTGACTTACTATGTGGCAGAGTGCATGGAGTTTTCAAACCTTGGAGAATATCACGATAACCTGTCTTTGGAGGAGGCGGTCCGCATCTATCAGGAAATTCCGGCAGAGCGAATGAACGGGGTCAAAGGGATTGGCTTTGAGCTGAAAGACGGAAGCGACTATGAAGGACCGTTTCCGATTTTGACCGGGCAGACCATTGACCTGGACACTATTCAGGCAATCGACTATTACCGTGACAATCCGCTGGTACAGAAAGCGGTAAAGGAACTGGCTGCGGCCATACCGGAAATGGAGGTACTGGGGGCGGATGCCAACCAGCAGGAGGCTTTGTTTCTGATCAACGATACTACCTATCTTCATATCCAACCTTGTGACAGCGGATGGGACTACACTCTTTACGATGCTACGTCCATGAAAGAGCTGGATGGTGGTCAGCTGGATATGCCGGAGCTTTCCCGCATGAAGGCAGTTCTCCAGATTTGTGATGACAACGATTTGGGCAGAGACTCGGTAAAATACGCACCGTTGTCCATGATTGAGACCTTGCAGGAAGCTGCCTACCAGCAGATGCAGGCAGAGGCCAGTCAGATGGCTGCTTCTTCTCAGCTGCCGGAAGCGCAGGAGCAGGCACTGGATGAATACCCCATGCCGGATGAGCAGGTATCCACACCGGATATGCAGGAATATGGCTACTCCTATGATGGGATGCTCCCTGTTACCAGAGAACGGGCGCTGGAACTGGATGCCGCCGGTTTGACCGTCTATGTGCTGCATGAGGACAATACGGAGAGCATGGTGTTTGATCCGCAGGAAATCATGAATCATGGCGGTCTTTTCGGTGTGGACCATGAGGAATGGGAGAAAAGCCCTCAGTTCCACGAAAAGGTCATGGAGCGTCAGGAACATCAGCAGGAACGCGAACAGGCATTTCTCTCTCAGAACAGAGATTGCTTTGCCATCTATCAGGTAAGTAGTGACGATCCGCAGAATGTGCGCTTTATGAATTTGGACTGGCTAAAGTCCCATGATATTTCCGTAGACCGCAGCAATTATGACCTCATTTACACCGCTCCGCTGAGTGAGTCTGGCACTGTGCCGGAGCAGCTGGAAAAACTCTATCAGCAATTCAATCTGGAAAAACCCGTGGACTTTCACAGTCCCTCCATGAGCGTCAGCGACATCGTTGCGATCAGACAGGACGGTAAGGTATCCTGTCATTACTGTGACAGTGTTGGTTTTACCCAGATCCCCGGATTCCTGCCGGACAATCCGATGAAAAATGCGGAAATGATGCTGGAGGATGACTACGGTATGATCGACGGTATCATCAACAATGGCCCAAAAGAGCCGACCGTGGCAGAGCTGGAACAGCAGGCCCGAAGCGGTCAGCCCATTTCCCTGATGGACTTGGCTGATGCCGTTCATCGGAAGGAACGGGAAAAGAAAAAGTCCGTCATGGAGCAGCTGAAAGGCCAGCCCAAGACAGAACACAAAAAGACAGCACCAAAAAAGAGTGCGGAAAGGGAGATTTGATATGGGAAACTTTACCTTTGAGGAAATGAACCTGATGTGCATTTACAATACCGGCAGCCGCACCGGGCTGATTGACAGTCTGCGTGAGATGCGCGGCGAGCTTTCGCCGGAGGAAACGGAACTGAGGGAATTGACCGACAGCGCCCTTACGAAGCTCTGTGCGATGACCGATGAGAAGTTTGCCGAACTGGAGCTGTACCCGGATTTTGACCAGTAAACAACATAACCGCAGGGATGGGGTGGCGATCTGCCACCCCGCCTTTTTACCCCAAAACTGAAAGGAGGACAGAACACTATGCCAACCAAAGCTGAACTATATGCACAGATGGCGGACAAGGTGGCAACACAGCTCACAGGGAGCTGGCAGGAATGGGCAGGGTTTCTCACTACTGCTTCCCGCCTTTACAAGTACCCGTTCCATGAGCAGCTGATGATCTACGCCCAGCGCCCGGACGCTACCGCCTGTGCAGAGTACGATTTGTGGAATGAAAAGATGGGCCGGTATGTAAGGCGCGGCTCCAAGGGAATCGCTCTGGTGGACGATTCCGGGGACAGACCCCGCCTGCGCTATGTTTTTGATATTTCCGACACCGGAACCCGTGAACATTCCCGCACTCCCTGGCTGTGGCAGCTGGAGGAGCGCCATCTGGATTCGGTGCAGGCCATGCTTGAGCGCACCTATGATGTTTCCGGTGATGACCTTGCCGGACAGCTCACGGAGGTAGCCGGAAAACTGGCTGAGGAATACTGGACGGAGCATCAGCAGGACTTCTTCTATATCGTTGACGGTTCCTTTTTGGAGGAATATGATGAGTTTAACATCGGAGTACAGTTCAAGGCAGCAGCCACCGTCAGTATCACTTACGCTTTGATGTCCCGCTGTGGACTGGAACCAGAACGCTACTTCGACCACGAAGATTTCATGGCGATCTTTGATTTCAATACCCCGGCAACTATCGGGGCGCTGGGAACAGCAGTCAGTCAGATTAACCAGCAGGTGCTGCGGCAGATCGGCGTCACCGTCCGAAATGCAGAGCGCGAAGCCAGCCAAGAAAGGAGCAAGCAAGATGAACAATCCAATGAACTATATCCAGAACGGAGACTATTTGATTCCCGACCTGAAGCTGAGACAGCAGCCGGAGAAAACCCTGGGCAAGTACGGCAGGATGAGGAAAAACTACCTGAAGGAACATCGTCCCATCCTCTACAACCAGATGCTGCTGAGCGAGAAGCTGTACCAGCACCTTCTGGAGATCGACGAGATCGCCCAGAGCAGACTGGAGCAGATGATGCCCCAGCTGGCGAAAGAAGCGGGAGCCACCGAGCAACTGAAAGCCAGCGATCCCATGAAGTGGGTGGGGCTGATGAACACCTGCAAAGCCCAGGCAGAGGAGATCCTGATGGCGGAGCTTATCAACAGCTGACCCTAAACCTGTTCCTCTCCGAAGCGGAGCAGATCCAATCCATAGATGAAGCAGAGAATGTAGCGCATACATCCTCTGCTTTTTCTTTTGCCCAAAATGATATTGACCATGTGCTGCGTTTGGGAGGCAATACAGATCGTCAGAGAGAGCGTGTGGTTGCAGCCTTTGAAAAGCAGAAAACCACCGCTGAGATTGCCGAGATACTGAAAACGCTGTATCACGGCGGTAACGGCCTTGGCAGTGTGAGTGCATGGTATGCCGAGGATGGTATCCATCTTTCCCACGGGAAGTCTGTCCGTTATGACAGGTCTGCCCAGGTCATTTCCTGGGAGAGTGCCGCAGAGCGTATCGGGGAGCTTTTGAAAAGTGGTCAGTTTGCCTCCAATGTGGAGCTTGCAGAAGCGGCAGGCTATGAACGCTCCCTTCTCTCGGAAAAGCTCTGGCATCTGTATCACGATCTCAGCGAGGACGCCAGAAAAGCCGGATATTTGTCCTGCCTGTCAGAGATCAAAGGCAATGGTTTCCCAGAGGAGACCCGCCGCCTGACGGAGCAGCTGAGTGACCCGGCTTTCCGCCAGACACTCAAGGAAGAATACGCCGCCTTCTGGACTGCCTATCAGCAGGATCGTGACCTGTTGCGTTTTCACTATCACAGACCAAGGGAGATCTGGGAGAACCTGAAGGACCTTGACCTGCCACGCAGGACCTTTTCTTCAGACCTTTCCCAAGTGCCAACCGTTCAGCACTTCATTACCGAGGATGAGATCGACGCCGCTATGACCGGCGGCAGCAGTTTCGCCGGAGGAAAAGGTCGTATCTATGCGTTCTTCATGGCAAACCATACGGATAAGGAGAAAGTGAGATTCCTCAAAGACGAGTATGGCATTGGCGGACGCTCTCATGCCCTGTCCGGCGCAACACACAGCGGCGAAGATCACGATGGGAAAGGACTGCACTATAAAAAGCAGGACTGCCCGGATGTTCACTTGAACTGGGAAAAGGTTGCCAAGCGCATTACCTCACTTGTCCAGAAAGACCGCTATCTTACCGAACAGGAACAGGCACAGTATGACAAGATCCAGTCTGAACAGGAACTGGCCGAAGAAGATGCCATTCAAGCCCAGCAGCCGGAGATGGATGAAGAAACACCAAAGCCTACCCTTGGGGAGCAGTTTGAGCAGTATAAGCCTGTGGTGACTGCCGCCATTTCCGAGGATACCGTATATCGCAATGCCTGCGGTCATTCTGACCGTGAAAATGCTGTCATCGAGGGTAATGCCGCTGTGCGCCGTGCAGTCCTTGGTTCTAAGGATATGGAGCTGATCCGACTCTATTCGGATGTGCCGGAGTTCCGTCAGCGTTTACACCGGGAAGTGATCGACGAGACCTATCCAAAGCTCCATGAGCTTCTGCGCCCTCTTTCTCAGGAAGATATTGATACTGCCCTTTGTGCATGGAACGGCAATATCGAGAGTAAACACGCTGTTGTCCGCTATATGAAAGACCATGCAAGAGAAAAAGATACCGCCGCATGGCTGGCTCAGGAATACGGCGGCAGTAACAGCAACAGCCTGTTCGTTGTCCGTGCCGGCAGCCCGGAGGAAACGCAGCTGCCCTGGCCGAAGGTACAGCGCAGGCTTGCCCAGCTCATTCAGGAGGACCGGTTCTATACCGAAGAAGAACAGGACCGTTTTGACGACATCGACCCAATCGCCATCCGGGAAGCTCTGGAGGAAAGAGGGATTGTCAACGGCCAGGTGGCAGACCCGGAAAAACTGGACAATGATCCGTTTATCCAACAGGTGATGTCGGATGTAGAGCAGATCGCAGCTGCTGAGACAGAGCAGACTTCCGAAGTTGCTATTTCCGATGAGGAATATGATGCAGTTCGCCGCCCAACTCCGCAAAGAACATCCTATGACCCTGCTGCCCCGGTCTATGCCGTGGGCGATACCGTGTATATCGAGGATGACGCCTATCAGATCACCGAGCTGCGTGAGGACACCGTACAGCTTCTGCCCACCGGGATGGTATATCCCATCTACCGGGCAGAGCGCAAAGAACAGTTCGAGCAGCTGCTTCGGGCAGACCGCCGCAATGCTTACTATACCGAGTTTCTTCCTACTGACCCGGACAAGGCAGATCAGGACTTGCGGGATGTATTGGCTCATGGACTGATGGATGAAGCGGATAAAAAGAAGATTTCCACGCTGCTGCAATCCGGCAGGAGCAACAGCGAGATTGCCTACTGGCTGAGCAGAGCCTATTCCGGTGAGATCGAGACACTGAATCTGGAGACCGGCGATATTGCCGATTACCGTACCACGGCACAGGGCATAGAACTGGAAGTCATGGATGCAGAGGAAAAGCGTCTGGCTATGCTGTATTTCCGCTGGGATGAGGTTGCGCCTTTGCTGCGCGGGATGTATGCCCGTCAGCAGGACGGTTTTGGACAGGAACAGCCCCAACCGGCTACCGAATCCCCAACCTTCCATTCCGAGACCATGGCCGTCTATCCGGGCGATAAGAACAATCTGCCTTATGATGTGGTGGTGGAACGACTGCATATCGAGGAGCCGGAGCCACCAGCCCCTGTGACTGAGCCGGAGAAAACCTTTGAGGAAGTGCTGGACGAACACCCGGTTTCCATTCAGGTCAATGGCCAGTGGCAGACCTTCCCCAATGCCAAAGCTGCCGAGAAAGCCTCCTATGAGGAATACAAGGCTAATCTGCGACGCAATGCAAAAAACTTTCGCATTACCGATGAGCATTTGGGCGAAGGCGGTCCGAAAGCCAAGTTCCAGGCAAATGTCAATGCGATTCGTTTGCTGAAAGAGCTGGAAGCTGCCGGACAGCAGGCAAGCCCCGAACAGCAGGAGGTTCTTTCTCGATACGTGGGCTGGGGCGGTCTCTCTGATGCGTTTGACCCGGAGAAACCGGCATGGGCTTTAGAGTATGCCCAGCTAAAAGAACTGCTGACCCCGGAGGAATATGCCGCCGCCAGAAGCTCTACCCTCAACGCCCATTACACCAGCCCTACGGTCATTCAGGCCATCTATGAAGCGGTGGACCGTATGGGATTTGAGACCGGAAATATTCTGGAGCCGTCTATGGGTGTGGGCAATTTCTTTGGTATGCTGCCGGAGAAAATGCGAAACAGCCGTCTGTACGGCGTGGAGCTGGACCCTGTTTCCGGGCGCATCGCAAAGCAGCTCTATCCCAAGGCGGACATCACAGTAGGCGGCTTTGAGACCACCGATAGGCGTGACTTCTTTGACCTTGCCATCGGCAATGTGCCGTTCGGTCAGTATCAGGTCAACGACAAAGCCTACAACAAGCTGAATTTCAGTATTCATAACTACTTTTTCGCCAAAGCACTGGATCAGGTGCGTCCCGGCGGCGTGGTAGCTTTTGTGACCTCCCGATATACCATGGACGCCAAGGATTCCACCGTGCGCCGCTATCTTGCCCAGCGTGCTGAGCTGCTGGGAGCTATCCGTCTGCCGAATGACGCGTTCAAAAAGAATGCCGGTGCCGAGGTGGTATCGGACATCATCTTCCTCCAAAAGCGGGACCGCCCGTTGGACATCGTGCCGGAATGGACCCAGACCGGACAGACGGAGAACGATTTTGCCATCAACCGGTATTTTATCGACCACCCGGAAATGGTGCTGGGCAGACAGGAGCCGGTAAGCACTGCACATGGTATGGACTACACCGTGAACCCCATCGAGGGACTGAAGCTTTCCGACCAGCTGCATGATGCTGTGAAGTACATTCATGGCACTTATCAGGAGGCAGAGCTGCCGGAGCTGGGCGAAGGCGAAGCCATTGGCACCTCCATTCCTGCCAATCCTAATGTGAAGAACTATTCCTATGCCATTGTAGACGGGCAGGTGTACTACCGGGAAAACAGCCGCATGGTGCGCCCGGATCTCAACACCACCGCAGAAGCCCGCGTAAAAGGTCTTGTGGGACTGCGTGATTGTGTGCAGGAACTGATCGACCTTCAGATGGATGCAGCGGTTTCGGACAGCACCATTACCCAAAAGCAGGCGGAACTGAACAGCCTCTATGACAGCTTTTCTGAAAAATATGGCCTTATCAATGACCGTGCAAACCGACTGGCCTATGCAGACGATTCTTCCTATTACCTGCTCTGTGCGCTGGAAGTCATCGACGAGGACGGAAAGCTGGAACGCAAGGCAGATATGTTCACCAAGCGGACCATCAAGCCCCATCAGGCGGTGGCTGTGGTGGATACGGCAAGTGAAGCACTGGCGGTGTCCATCTCGGAAAAAGCCTGCGTGGATATGAGCTATATGAGCCAGCTTACCGGAAAAACAAAAGAAGAACTGGCCGGAGAGCTGCAAGGCGTAATCTTCCGTGTACCGGGACAGCTGGAGAAAGACGGCACACCCCATTATGTGACTGCTGATGAATACCTCTCCGGCAATGTACGCCGCAAACTGCGTCAGGCGCAACGGGCCGCACAGCAGGCCCCGGTTTATGCAGTCAATGTGGAAGCTCTTACCGCCGCCCAGCCCAAAGACCTGGATGCGTCGGAGATTGAGGTGCGTCTGGGCGCTACCTGGATTGACAAGGAATATATCCAGCAATTTATGTATGAGACCTTTAATACCCCGTTTTATCTCCAGCGTAGTATCGAGGTCAACTATTCGTCCTTTACCGCTGAATGGCAGATCAAGGGGAAATCTTCTGTATCCTACAACGATGTGGCAGCTTATACCACCTATGGGACCAGCCGCGCCAACGCCTACAAGATTCTGGAGGATTCCTTAAACCTGCGGGATGTCCGTATCTATGACACCATAGAGGACGCAGACGGAAAAGAGCGCCGCGTGCTGAACGCCAAGGAGACCACCCTGGCTGCTCAAAAACAGCAGGCGATCCGGGAAGCCTTTAGGGACTGGATCTGGAGAGACCCGGAGCGTCGCCAAACTTTGGTGCGCCAGTACAACGAAGAAATGAACGCTACCCGTCCCCGCGAGTATGATGGCAGCCATATCACTTTTGGCGGCATGAACCCGGCCATTACCCTGCGGGAACACCAGAAAAGCGCCATCGCCCATGTGCTGTATGGAGGAAATACCCTGTTGGCACATGAAGTAGGCGCAGGCAAAACTTTTGAGATGGTAGCTGCTTCGATGGAAGCCAAACGCCTGGGACTGTGCCAGAAATCTCTCTTTGTGGTTCCAAACCATCTGACCGAGCAGTGGGCGTCGGAGTTTCTGCGTCTCTATCCTTCCGCCAATATCTTAGTCACCACCAAAAAGGACTTTGAGACCCATAACCGAAAGAAGTTCTGCGCCCGGATTGCAACTGGTGACTACGACGCCATCATCATGGGACACAGCCAGTTTGAGCGTATCCCCATCAGCCGGGAGCGTCAGGAACGGCTTCTCTATGAACAGATCGACGAGATCACGGAAGGGATTGCCGAGGTACAGGCCAGCGGCGGCGAGCGTTTTACAGTCAAGCAGCTGGAACGCACCCGCAAATCGCTGGAAGCCAGGCTGGAAAAATTGCAGGCCGAGAGCCGCAAGGACGATGTGGTAACCTTCGAGCAGCTGGGTGTGGACCGTTTGTTTGTGGACGAGGCCCACAACTATAAAAACCTGTTTCTATACACAAAAATGAGGAATGTGGCAGGCTTATCCACATCGGACGCGCAGAAATCCTCCGATATGTTTGCCAAGTGCCGCTATATGGACGAGATTACCGGAAACCGTGGCGTTATCTTTGCCACCGGAACCCCGGTCAGCAACTCCATGACCGAGCTTTACACCATGCAGCGGTATCTCCAGTATGACCGCCTGCAGGAACTGAACATGACCCATTTCGACTGCTGGGCCAGCCGTTTCGGAGAAACCGTCACGGCGCTGGAACTGGCCCCGGAGGGAACCGGCTATCGGGCGCGTACTCGATTCTCCAAGTTTTTCAACCTGCCGGAGCTGATGAACCTGTTCAAAGAAGTGGCGGACATCAAAACTGCCGACCAACTGAACCTGCCAACCCCAGAGGTGGAATACCACAACATCGTGGCGCAGCCTACCGAACATCAGCAGGAAATGGTCAAGGCCCTTTCGGAACGGGCATCGCTGGTACACAGCGGAACCGTTGACCCATCCCAGGACAATATGCTCAAGATTACCTCGGATGGCCGCAAGCTGGGGCTGGACCAGAGGATCGTCAACCAGATGCTGCCGGATGAACCTGGCACAAAGGTCAATCAGTGCGTGGACAACATCATGCAGATCTGGCGGGATGGCAAAGCTGACAAGCTGACCCAGCTGGTGTTCTGCGACATTTCTACACCGCAGGCAAAAGCTCCTGCAAGCAAGGCGGCGAAAACGCTGGATAATCCACTGCTTCACGCATTGGAAGGCGCTGTGCCTCTGCCGGAGCAGGAACCGGTCTTTACGGTATATGACGATATTCGTCAGAAACTCATTGCTCAGGGAATGCCTGCCGACCAGATCGCTTTTATCCATGAAGCCAACACCGAAGTGCGGAAAAAGGAGCTGTTCTCTAAGGTCCGTACCGGTCAGGTTCGTGTCCTTTTGGGAAGCACCGCAAAGATGGGCGCAGGCACCAATGTGCAAGACCGTCTGGTGGCACTTCATGACCTGGACTGTCCGTGGAGACCGGGAGACCTTGCCCAGCGCAAGGGCCGTATCGAGCGCCAGGGCAACCAGAATCCTCTTGTCCATGTGTACCGCTATGTGACCGAAGGAACCTTTGACGCATACCTCTGGCAGACGGTGGAGAATAAACAAAAATTCATCAGCCAGATCATGACTTCTAAATCGCCGGTGCGCTCCTGCGATGATGTGGATGAAACCGCCCTCAGTTTTGCAGAGATCAAGGCTTTGTGTGCCGGAGACCCCCGTATCAAAGAGCGTATGGATTTGGATGTGGAGGTATCCCGCCTGAAGCTGATGAAAGCCGACCACCAGAGCAAGCAATATCGTCTGGAGGACCAGCAGCTCAAATACTTCCCGGAGGAGATTGAAAAGCACAAAGGCTTTATCAAGGGCTTTGAATCCGATCTGGAGGTTTTGGCAGCGCACCCGCACCCGGAGGACGGTTTTGCTGGTATGGAAATCCGCGGCGATCTGCTGACCGATAAGGAGAACGCCGGCGCAGCACTTCTGGATGCCTGCAAGGAGGTCAAAACCTCCGATCCGGTGCAGATCGGCAGCTACCGGGGCTATGCCATATCCGTGGAATTTTCCGCATGGAAACAGGAGTATACGCTCCTGCTGAAAGGACAGATGACCCACCGGGCAACCCTTGGTACAGACCCTCGCGGAAATCTTACCCGTATCGACAATGCCCTCGCCCAGATGCCCCAGCGTCTGGAGGCGGCAAAGGCTCAGCTGGATAACCTCTATCAGCAGCAGGCTGCCGCAAAGGAGGAAGTCGGAAAGCCATTCCTTTACGAAGAAGAACTGCGAAGCAAAAATGCCCGTCTGGTGGAGCTGGATACTTTGCTCAACATCGACGAAAAGGGACAGGCACATGCAGAGGCTGTTGTTGCCAAAAGCACACGGACTTCGGTGCTGGACAGCCTGAAGCACCCGGTGACGCCCCGCAGTACAGACAAGAAACCAAAACAGCATGAGGAGGTGCGATAACATGAATACCAATAATCTGAATGCGGCCATTTATGAAAAGATGGCCACTGAGCAGGAAAAATACAGGGACTGGTTGAAAAGCCAGCCCCCGGAAGAAATCCTGCACCACACCTATGAATATACTGTCCGTGAGGATATTGTGATGGCGATGGAGGAGCTGGAGCTGACCGACGCCCAGGCCCAGGCACTTTTGGAATCTTCTTCGCCGTTGGCGGATGTGTACCGCTATTTTGAAAAGCTGGAGACCGGCTATATGGATGTGATCCGGGACAGCATTGAGAACCGTGCCGACTATGTGTGCAGAGCCAAAGAGGAACTGCGAACAACACCGGTCTATCCGCATTCAGCTGCCTATGCGAGAGAACATGGGGAAATGGCACAGTACAACCTCTCATATCAGGCGAACAGCGCCTGCAAAGAAGCTATTGAGCAGACCATCAGCGCCCACTATGCAGAGAATCGGCTGGATACGGAGACGGCGGTCAAAGATGTGCTGGAAAAGTTCGGGACGGAACGGGTACAGTTTATTCTTGCCAACACCATCCAGCGCAAGAACTATGACGGGCGTATCTCTCAGGACAATAAAGCATGGGCAAAAACCATTCCCATGCTGGAGGACAGCGGCGCTTCCCGCCACAGTGCCTATCTGGTGGTAGATCAGGTCAATCCCGGTTTGACCGACCTGTTCACCAGACAGTTCCGAAAAGTCGCTCAAGAACAGCAGAAAAGTTCTGTCCTGCAAAAGCTCAAGCAGGAACCGCCTGCCCGCAAGCCTGCCGCCCCGAAAAAACGGGAGCCGGAGCGATAACTATGGCAAAGCGCAAGCGGGATGTTCCGGTGCTGTTTTGGGTGTCAGCAGAGGAACTGGAGTTGATCCATCAAAAGATGCAGCAATACGGGACAGAGAATTTGAGCGCTTATCTGCGGAAAATGGCGCTGGATGGTTATGTGGTCAAGCTGGAACTGCCGGAGCTGAAGGAGTTGGTTTCCCTGATGCGCCGAAGCAGCAACAACTTGAATCAGCTGACCCGCAAAGTGCATGAGACCGGGCGGGTTTATAATGCTGACTTGGAGGATATATCCCAGCGGCAGGAACAGTTATGGGACGGAGTTAAAGAGATACTGACACAACTCTCCAAACTTTCGTAACCGGGACAAATACCCCATCTGCGGAGGGAGGAACGGCGTTTCTTCGCCGCGCCTTCCTCCGCTTTTTCTTTTTGCCCGTATCCTTGCCTTTTGCCTGTCTGTACTGGATAATATGAGTAGAATAAAAAGTGAAGCAAAGGAGTGAAAACAGATGCTGACCTTTGAAAAAGTGTTGGAAATTTTTGCGGACTACCTGACCGCAGACGAGACCATCGAAGTTTATATCAGCCGTCACGGATGTGTAAGGGTTGAATTTGACCAGGATTTTCACTATTGCTCTGGCGAGGTGTGCCATACTCCCAAGGAACTGTTAAACCTCTTAGCTGATGATTACCGGACTTATGTGGAGATTGAACTGACCAAAGGCAGGCGGGAGTTGACGGAAAATGATGAGAGAGAAGCGGATGCCCTGTGCAAGCGGTATCTGGAGCGGTGGAGGGAGGAACTGGAATGAAGATTTTGAAATGCCTGCTGATGATTGTAACTGCACCGGTCATTTTGGTGTTGACGCTTTTTGTCTGGCTCTGCATGGGGCTGATCTACATATCCGGTCTGGTGCTTGGTCTGCTCAGCACGGTCATTGCTCTGCTTGGCGTGGCTGTGCTTATTACCTATTCCCCGCAGAATGGTGCAATTTTGCTGGTTATGGCATTTTTGATTAGCCCGATGGGGCTGCCGCTGGCTGCGATCTGGCTGCTGGGCAAGGTACAGAGTTTGAAATTTGTGATCCAGGATTGGGTGTATGGGTAAATGATGTGAATATAATTTGGAATGAAAAGAAGCAGGACAATGGGAGATGAGACCCAATGCCCTGCTTCTCTGTTTATTCGGAACGAACTGTAATATATTTTTGATGTTTACTTTTCGGTTTATCGGGAAGTGTCATTTTGAGTGTTCCATTGTTCAATAGCGGACGCAGATATTTTTGTGTAAAGTTTTTTGTGTTTTTGTATCCACAGTGTTCTGCGATTTCTAATTTTGAATGTGGTTCTATGCAAAATGCAAGGATTTTATCATGGGTTGCATCATGGGTTGCATCATGGGTTGCGTCATAGGTCTTATCATGGGTCGTTTCTATGATAGAAGGACCATGATGGTAATTTACATTTTTCAAGATGACTCTGAAATCTGTCGCTGTTGAGGAAAATTCGGGCTTATATGCCTCTGTGTATCCAGGCAGCTTTTCAGTTTCACTGACGATTTTGCGCAGACCACTTCCACGGCGTTCCATGTACTTCATGCGGTGGAACAGGTCAGCAATCACAGGGTTTCGTCGCATCGAACGAATACTGTAAATATCGTATTCCTGAATTGAGCCGCCGCCAAACATACCGCCCGGAGATGTGATTTCCACCCGATTATCAAACATATCAATGTGGACTTCGCTGCCAAGCACAATATAATCACGATGGATGAGAGCGTTGACAAGAGCCTCTGTTACAGCTCGTTCAGCATAATCCGGCTTGTCTACCCGATACTGAGCTTCTTTGACAAAACGGACTTTGGAATTATTGCGAATAAATTCACTGCCGCTTTTCAGTAAATAAATCAAATTCCCCTCGTATTCCTTATCGTCCAGCGCATCATCAAAGATAGAGCCTTTTTCCAAGCCATTCCACCGGGTACAGAACATACGGGAGTTATAAACTGTGTGCTGATCGGTCATGAGCTTTCCGGCATTGGTCAAGAACCCATTTTTGTCAGCCAAACCGAAGGAGACATAATCGGATGGCTCGAAGCGGAGGCCGGTTCGTTCCAGATAGGTTGCCTCCAGGAGTGTGAAGCTGTAATCCTTTTTCACAGCTTCTGTTGTTAAGGTGTCAAAGGACTGATTGGTTCCCTTTAAGATCAGTTCATTCACAATGTAATCCGGTGCAATTACGCTTTCATTTCCAACACGGATGTATGCCTCCATCACGCCGTCTGCCTTGTAATAGTATGGGGTGCTGCGGCCAGGAGAAACCTCCAGAGCCAACAGGTTTTTACCATCTTCCTGCAATGGCTTTAAGATAAACTGCGGTAATGGTGTGATACGTTCTTTGATTAAGCGGCTGATCGCTTCAGCATCCTTTTGAACATCGGACAAGCCGATAGGCTCCCGGTCATCAGAGACTCCGAAAAACAGAGTGCCGCCGATCCCATTGGAAAAGGCACTGACACTTTTTAACCAGCTTTTTGGCTTTTTTGTTTCGAGAGCAACTTTGAAATCACATTCCGTTGCTTCGGCAATGAGCTGTTCTATCATAAAATCCCTCCTTTGAGGTTGTAGAATGTTCTTTTTTATTATACCCAGCGGAGAAAGTTATTGCAACGATAGAAGCAAAGAGTTCAGCGAAAAAATATTTATGAGAGGAGGGCCTTCTATTATGGCAACTACAAGAATCATGCCGCTTCATGTTGGCAAGGGTCGCACAGAAAGTCGGGCAATCAGTGACATCATCGACTATGTAGCAAATCCACAGAAAACAGATAACGGCAAGCTCATTACCGGCTATGCGTGTGACAGCCGGACTGCGGATGCGGAGTTCCTTCTGGCAAAGCGGCAGTACATTGCCGCTACTGGACGAGTGCGTGGCGCAGATGATGTGATTGCCTATCATGTGCGCCAGTCCTTCCGCCCTGGTGAGATTACCCCGGAAGAAGCAAACCGGCTGGGCGTAGAATTTGCAAAGCGTTTTACTAAAGGCAATCATGCCTTTGTGGTCTGCACTCATATAGACAAAGCCCACGTTCATAATCACATTATCTGGTCATCGGTCAGCTTAGAATATGACCGGAAGTTCCGCAATTTTTGGGGCAGCACCAAGGCGGTTCGTCGGCTAAGTGACACCATCTGTATTGAGAATGGACTGTCCATTGTAGAGAATACGAAACTTCACGGAAAGAGCTATAACAAATGGCTGGGCGATCAGGCAAAGCCCTCTCACCGAGAGCTGCTGCGTGTGGCGATTGACAACGCATTATCACAAAGTCCTGCTAATTTTGAGGAGCTGCTGAAGCTGCTGCAAGAGTCCGGCTGTGAGGTATCAAAGCGTGGAAAATCGTATCGTCTGAGGCTCCCCGGTTGGGAGAAAGCAGCCCGTATGGACAGCCTGGGCGAAGGATATGGATTGGAAGATTTACAGGCAGTTCTTTCTGGGAAGAAAACGCATACCCCACGAAAGAAAACGGTCACACAGGCAGTGCCGCCGAAGGTCAATCTGCTGGTGGACATTCAGGCAAAATTGCAGGCTGGAAAAGGCGCTGGCTATGCTCGATGGGCTAAGGTGTTCAACCTCAAACAGATGGCGCAGACCATGAATTACCTGTCAGAGCATAACCTGCTGGAGTATGCGGCTTTGGAAGAAAAGGCTGCGGCTGCCACGGCACATCACAATGAACTTTCGGTGCAGATCAAAGCGGCTGAAAAGCGCATGGCAGAGATCGCTGTTCTGCGTACTCACATCGTAAATTATGCCAAGACCCGTGAGGTCTATGTGGCATACCGCAAGGCGGGTTATTCTAAGAAATTCCGGGAAGAACATGAGGAAGAAATTCTGCTCCACCAGGCTGCTAAGAATGCCTTTGATGAGATGGGAGTCAAGAAGCTGCCCAAGGTCAAAGAGTTGCAGACAGAGTACGCAAAATTGCTGGAAGAAAAGAAAAAGACCTATGCCGAGTATCGGCGTTCCCGTGAGGAAATGCGGGAGCTTTTAACGGCAAAGGCCAATGTGGATCGGGTGCTGAAAATGGAGGTAGAACAGGATGTTGAAAAAGAAAAAGACCACGGCCAGCGGTAAGCTGGTCCTGGTCAAAAGCGTTCGCAGAACGCGTAGCCACAGAATGAAATTCTGTGTTCAAAGGGGCTTGGGGGCGCTGCCCTCAACAAGCAAGCGGAGAGGAAAATCACAAAGGGATTTTCTTCTCTGCGGGTCGGTGTGTATTAACACCGGCATTGCTTGCCTCTTTTTACCCGGAAATGAAAGGAGCCAGTGAGGAAACAGTCAAATTTCACTCACCGGCTCAATTCGTTTCAAATTTCTCGGATAGTTCTGTTAGTTCTTTCGCGGTCTCCTGCGTATGGTGCAAGAGGGTTTCACGCATTTCTGACGGACAGCTACAATAAAGCATCTTCATCTGATTGGCTCCCTCATCTTCTGGAGAAACATCTGGATTGATCAGAGAGTCCAGCGAGATCGGAAGCACCTTTGCCAATGCCTTCAAAATCAAATAGGACGGATTTATCTGTCCCTTTTCGATGCTGGCAATCTGCTTGACAGATACATGGCTCAGATCCGCAAGCTCCTGCTGCGTCAGGTCTTTTTTCTTTCGGGCTTCCCGCATTTTTTGCCCCAAAGCGGTCAAATCGTCAATCGGCATAATCACTCACCTCAAGTATATTCTATCGTGCCGATTTGCACAAAGGAATAACCTTATTATGCTGGTCGATAGGTTTGATTATGCCGATTTTGAAAATATAGAATACTTTCATCTGTGACCTTGATGGTCTATTTTGCTATTAAGAACTTTTCTTAAACTATGTTGCTTTTTGAAGTTCTGTATGTTATACTGTTATACACAACAGCATAACAGATAAAACACACGGAGGATGCAGTAATGAAACTGATTATTTCAAATGTATCTGGAGTCCCCATATACGAGCAGATTAAACAGCAGATCAAGGCGGCTATTTTATCTGGCGAGCTTCAAGCCGAAGAAACTTTGCCCTCCCTTAGAACACTTGCCAAAGACTTAAAGATCAGCGTCTTAACAGTGACAAAGGCATACACAGAATTAGAGCAAGAGGGCTTTGTTAAAAATGTGCAGGGGCGTGGATGTTTCGTAATGGGGTCTGGTTCAGAACTGATTAAGGAGCAGCTTATTTGCAAAGTAGAAAACAATCTCACCGAAGCAATAAAAGCTGCAAGAATGGCAAATCTATCCACAGAGGAATTACATCGCCTTTTGGACATTTTAACGGAGGTAAAAACAGATGACTAATTATTTAGAGGTAACGAATCTTTCAAAATCTTTTGATTCTTTTCAACTTCACAATATCAGCTTTACTTTGCCAAAGGGATATATTATGGGCTTGATCGGCCCGAATGGTTCTGGCAAAACAACGACAATCAAACTGATTTTGAATATGCTCAAGCGCACCGGCGGCACAGTCAAAGTGATGGGGCTGGATAATATCGCAGAAGAACAAAAAGTAAAATCAGAGCTGGGCGTTGTTTTCGATACAAATTATTTCAGTGATGATTGGAAAGTGTCGCAGGTTGAAAAATCCATTTCGGTATTTTATCCAAATTGGGACAGCCAGAAATTTGCGGATATGTTACGGAAATTTCACATTGCACCCACCAAAAAGGTAAAAGAACTTTCCAAAGGTATGCAGATGAAGTTAATGCTTGCCTGTGCGTTTTCATACAACGCCAAGCTGCTGATCCTCGACGAGCCGACCAGTGGACTTGATCCGGTTTCCAGAGATGAACTTTTGAAAAATCTTTCAGAGTATATTGAAGATGGCGAACATAGTGTTTTGTTCTCCACCCATATCACAGGCGATTTGGAGCGTGCAGCCGATTATATTACCTACATCAGTTATGGCGAGTTGTTCTTTACTGGCAGCAAAGATGATTTTGTAGATATGTTCCGCATTGTAAAAGGTGGAATTGAGGAACTGTCCGATGATCTGAAAAATAAGGCGGCTGGTATTCGTACATTCCCTACGGGATTTGAGGCGCTGATGAAAACCGAAGATATTAGCGGTTTCCCTAACCTGACCGTTGAGCCTGCCACCATTGATGAAATTGTAGTGTTTACAAGCAAGAAAGGTGACGATTATGAGTAATATTTTGAAATCCACAAAATTAGATATCGCATTGGTAAAACCATATTTTAAGACAATTTGTTTCACCCTGCTTCTGCCGATTGTGTTTGCCGCAATCAATCGTTCTTTGCTGACAGGGGTATCATTTGCTATGTGCTTTATTGCCATGACGACGGGATATACCTTTTCCATCACAGAAAAAAACAGTATGGATCGTCTGTTTGGTATTTTACCTGTTCGTAAAAGTGAGCTTGTGATCGGACGCTATGTTTTCGTCCTTGCAATGGGGCTTCTTTCCTTGATTATTTCTTTGATTGCACAGCCGCTTGTCTTGAACGTGCTGGGTGAAACAGTTGGCATATTTGATATTGTAACTGCCGCTATTGCAGGAGTATTCTTATTTGCACTCTATACTGTGTTCCAGATTCCGGGATATTACAAGTACGGCTCAATCAAAGGACGGGTATTTATGTATATTCCAGTGGCCGGTTTTTTGGTAACTTTACTTCTTCTCTCTAAAATGCCAGCTACAGGGAATTCAATTATTTCAGTCGTTGAATCTTCTCCGATACTTCTCGTTTTCCTTGCGGTTTTTGCTATTGTCGTGATGTATGCGGTTTCAATCTTCTTGTCCATTCGGGTTATGAAGAATAAGGAAATGTGAGGTGATTGTATGGATTTCACAATTTTGGCAGTTGTGCTTTTGATTGGTGTTGGCGTTCCTATCCGTAATAAACTCATACGGAAATATCGGGATAAGAAAAAGAATGATCGCAATTCGGAGTGAACAATATGGAGAAAACAGAGTTCATCCGCTGCCCAGTCTGCGGGAATAAAACACGCGACAAAATTCGGGAAGATACCGTACTTAAAAATTTTCCTCTCTTTTGTCCAAAATGTAAAAGTGAATGTCTAATCGACATTGAACAATTAGACTTACGATTAGCATTATGGGAATACCGTCGTTACTAATGACAGTATTCTGTTTGCTTTATGAGAAAATGCTCAATGCTGGAATGGGCAATAAATTTGAATTTGACAAGGAGATAATAATGATACCAATTTCTGATATTCTCATCCGCTCAATTAGTGGGTATGTGTTTATGGTTCCAGTCTTCGTACTGTATTTCTTGTGGCTCAAAAAATTGGGGAGAACACAAAGTTTTCTCCATACCGCTGCAGTGTTTGTTTTTGGTTATTATTTATTCGGACTTTTGACCGTCACAGGCATCGGCTTTACAAGCACAATGACCTTTCGCCCGAACATTTCTTGGACTCCATTTATCGGTATGATAACTGGGCCAATTGATACCATTCTGAATATTATTCTGTTTGTCCCGTTGGGATTTTTCCTGCCGCTGCTGTACAAGAAATATCATCACATGAAGACGGTTGCATTGACTGGCTTTCTGTTTTCTTTGGCTGTTGAAATTGTCCAGATGTTTGGCTGGGGTTCTTCCGACATCAATGACTTGATGACAAATACCGCTGGAGCCTGTATTGGATTTTTAGTTTATTGTCTGCTGTCAAGAATCTTGCCTGCCAATCTGAAAAAGCAACTTCAATCCAGCCGTGTCAATGCTGTGGCTGAAGTACTTCTCTTTGCTATTTGCACATTTGCCATTATGGTCACGGCTCAGACTTGGTTTGTCCATGATGTGCTGAATGTTCCATAAATTGTATCGGAAACAATCGGTCTCAGATATAAAAAAATAGTGTCTTCTGTTTGACACACCTGCAGACCGATTTTTCCGTATTGAACTTAGTCGCGTCAACGAAGCCACTACCTATGGAATTTCAATCTTTTCCTTCCTGTTATGCTTGGACAGATTGAATAATTCTCTTTGTGTTATATCTATTATTTTTAGGTAATAGTCCACAACGGCTTCTAACATGAAGGTACAAAAAATAAAAGTTGATCCTCAATCAACCCTATTATTGTACTCTTCAATTCATACTTTTCGATCTCAATGGTAGTATGGTTAGATAGACATCTGTTGCCGCTATCCCTTGGTAAGTTACCCGTTCAGCTTACCTACAAATTTAGAATACAATAAATGGCATCATTTGAACAGACTATATTTTTGGGATGAACTGTTCTACTATGAGAGCTTCGGCCTGTTCGCTGCGCTGATTCTGGTGCAGTTGGTGGCCACCGGCGCAGCAGCGTTCCGCTTTTACTACAAACAAAGAAAAGGTTTAACAGAAAAAAGGTTGAACAGAAAATAGGTATCATCAATCAAAAATATCATTGGAGGTAACTTATGGAAAAAGAAACAATGGGAACTGTAATTTCAGTTACAAAACAATGGTGGTTAAAAGTGAATCGTAAACCTGTCCGCGCTCACGCTATGGATGGCGCAGCCTTTCCGCATACTATCAAGGTCAAATATACGATAGACGGAAAAGATTACATCTGCCGAAAATGGATTGGCGCAGGAAACAAAGTCCCTGACAAGGGAACAACGATTAAAGTTACCTATTGTGAAGATAAGCCATCGAAAGCAAGAATTGAACTCTAATTCAAATTGACTGACTAACACGGTATGTTTTGGCCTTTGCGGCATGAAACATACCTACATATTCAAACATCTGCCTCCACAGCGGGGAAAAGAAAAAAACCGCTGACGGGCAGAGGATTTCGTGCGCTTTCCTGTATCACTGACGATACGGCGGTTTTGAGTAGATCAAGGCCGCCGTTTCTTTTTGCTTCGAGGACTTTAGCATTGTGTAAGGCACGGCGGTACATAGGAGGATACCGCCATGTCAATTTTCGTCATTCGCAATAGCCATGAGCTGCATCAATTAAAAAAAGCCTTGCTCCTCCTCCGGGAGAGTATGACTATCTATCAGTATTATCATTCCATCTAAATCAGCAGAATAATAGGTGTTTTTGCTACGCCAGTTTCCCATTACAGGGAGCTGGCGCTTTTTATTGTCGATTTTTCGGGAAAGCTCCCGAAGTATGTCACTGCCGATCACCGCCTCCACTCGGTTCACCCGTTGACAAACCCGTGAATCGAAATGGAGGTACATAATGAAGAAAGTCAATCTTAGGGACTTATATCCCGATGTTTACAAAAGTGATCACTTTGTAGAAGTAACCGAAGATGTGCTGGAGACGATCAGAGACTCTGAGCGTGCAGAAGCTGCCTATGACCGGAGGATGTATCGTTATAAGGCGCATTACTCTCTGGACTGCGACAATGGCATTGAAAATGCGATCCTGATGAAGCCCCAGACGCCGGAAATGCTCCTGGAGGAAAAGCAGCTGCAGGAGAAACTCTATGCCGCAGTAATGGCTCTGCCGGAGAAACAAGCCAAGCGGATCTATGCCAGGTATTATCTGGGCATGAGAGTAGGAGAGATAGCCGCAGCAGAGGGTGTAGACCCAAGCCGTGTCCGTGACAGCATTCGGCGAGGGCTGAAACAGCTGGCAAAATATTTTTGATAAAATTTCGTTTGGTGCGCTCGTTTTTTGCCTTTTTTGTCAGTGTTAATAAGAAGGACAAGTTTTCCTCCTTCATCAGTACATTGACAATCGAATAGACAGCACAACAGGTACATAACCCATGTACGAGCGAATATGAAACGCCGCGAAGATGGAGCAGTCAGGGAGGTGATGAAAAGACTTCTTCGGAGCGATCTACGATTTCATAAAACGGATTGTGGCAGATTCGGCGCGATGACTGCATGGGGGCTTAAAGATACTTCCTCACGGCCCGCCAAAGACTTGGGGGGAACCCTGCGGCACACGATACGAACGGTGCTGCGGAGCTATGACAGCCGCGCCAGCGGAGACCTGTTGTGTTCCCATCGTCAGGGGGCGTGGCAAATGTGATGAAAGCTGAGTTATATAAATAGGAAGCGTTTGCAGCTTCCTGTTCAAAATCAGATACCATGCGCTGGCAGTTTCGGCTGCCAGCGTATTCATGTGGCTTTGAACAAACACGATGACAAACTTGACAGATTGGAGGAAATATGCTTTATGGAAAAACTTATTACACGAAAAGAAGCAGCAGAAATTTTAGGTATCAGCATTGCAACGCTGGACGCGGCCCGTAACAATGGTCTTATTTCTTATGTGCAATATGTGCAGAATGGCTGTGTGTACTTTACTTCAGCGGGCCTTCAGGAGTATATCGCAAAATGCACCCACAGAGCAAAGCCAGCAGAAAAGAACGCAACTTATCGTAGACCTCGCAGAGCTGGAGTGTGAGTCGATCCGTATCCTTGCTGGAAACGGAATGGTCTGATAAAACATAGATACAGCGCTGGAGTATATTCTTAGGAGGTGGCGGAATTGGCAAAAAGAAAAAGAGCAATTCCACAATACGGTACAGTTACGCTTAACGGCATAGATTATTATAGAACCCGGGTTCAGAACGCAGATGGAAAACTGGTGGCCCTTTATGCGAGAACACCGGAAGAATTATATGATAAAGAGTTGGGAGCATTAGAGCAGATCGACAACGATACATTCTGTCGGAAATCCCCGACGGTTGCAGACTACTGTGAAAAATGGCTTTTGATGCAGTCGGTTCATGTGAGGGCAACCACGCTGATAGATTATACCTCAAAGGTCAGACGGCACATTATAAAAGAACTGGGACAGATGCGGATGGCAGATGTGACACTGGATGACATTCAGCTTGCACTTGTTCCTGTTTCCGAGAAGTCCGCTTCGGTATATAAGTCAGTGGTTATCCTGTATAAATCCATTTTCCGTGCAGCAAAGGAAAGTAAGATTATTGATAACAACCCAACGATTTACCTTACGGCCAAAGGTGGAGGCGTTCCGCAGAAGGACAAAGCTGCATTGACGGATGAACAGGCCGCCAGACTGCTGGATGCCATTCAGGGACTTCCGCCGTATGTATTTGTCATGTTAGGGCTGTATACAGGATTGCGGCGAGAAGAAATTCTTGCCCTAAAATGGGATTCTGTATATCTGGATGTGGATTGCCCTTATTTAACGGTACGCAGGGCATGGCACACGGAAAATAACAGACCGGTGATTCTGGATGAGCTGAAAACGAAAGCCGCGCATCGAAATATTCCGTTGCCGGTTTGCCTGGCGGACTGTCTGAAAGAGACAAAAGCTAATTCACAGTCAGAATATGTGGTGCCGAACCGGGATGGTGATCCGCTGTCCTATACACAGTTCAAGCGGCTCTGGCAGTACATTGTAACCCGAACAGTCAAGGAGCGTTTCTATTATCGCTACGAGGATGGAAGGCGTGTAAAGCACACGGTTATGCCGGTCCTCGGTGAAAAGGCAGCGCATAACGGCAAAGTGATTTACAGTTTGGATTTTGAAGTGACACCGCATCAGCTGCGGCATACATACATTACGAATCTGATTCATTCGTCCGTGGACCCGAAAACGGTTCAATACCTGGCGGGGCATGAGAGTAGTAAAATTACGATGGATATTTACGCAAAGGTTAAATACAACAGACCGGATGAGCTGGTAAGAACAATGGGTGGTGCATTTGCCCAGTGGGATGCAGCACAGGCATAACAATTATAAAGAGTAGGAAACAAAGCTGGAGCGAGGCAAGGATGTCTCGCTCTTTGTTTTACATAATCCGTATCTTTGATTAAGTGGGTGCTTTCTGATAAAAAGAAGGTGTGAATTTAAGAACACTCATTATCAGGAAAGGAAGATTTGTATGGCTAAGAAAAAACAAAGCGTTCCAGAGTACGGAACGGTTACAAGAAAAGGAACACTGTATTACAGAACCAGAATTACAGATGCCGATGGAAAGCAGGTCAGCTTATATGCGACCACCTGTGAAGAATTATATGAAAAGCAGTTGGAGGCCCGGAGACAGGTGGATGAGATCATCTTTCACCGAAAGCATCCGACAGTTGCCGAGTATTGTGAGAAATGGCTGCTGATGCAATCAGCAAAGGTGTCTGCGGCTACTATAAAAGGATACAGACAGAATATGAAGAATTATGTCATTAGCTCTCTGGGAGATATGTATATGGAGGAAGTGACTGCGGATGATATTCGTCTGGCGCTTGTTCCGCTGTCTCAAAAATCGAAAGGACTGTATGATACGGTAAATATGCTGATTAAGTGTGTGTTTTATTCGGCAGAGCGCAGTCAGCTGATAACCGATAATCCATGTGTGGGAATTTCAGCAAAGGGCGGAAAAGCATCGAAAAAGAAAGATGCCTTAACAGATCAACAGGTTGCGGTTCTGTTGGATACGGTGAAAGAGCTTCCGCCATATCTTTTTATTATGATTGGTTTGTATTCCGGCTTGCGTCGGGAAGAAATTCTTGCATTGCAATGGGATTGTGTATTCCTGGATGAATCCACACCATACATTTCCGTGAGACGTGCATGGCGCGCGGAGCATAACAGGCCGGTGATTTCTACCGTTCTAAAGACAAAAGCAGCTAAAAGGGACATTCCCATTCCGAAGTGCCTGGTGGACTGCCTGCGGGAAGCAAAAGCCAATTCCATATCGGAGTATGTGATTGCGGACAGTGAGGGACAGCCGCTTTCCTATTCTCAGTTTACGAGAGTTTGGCAGTATGTAGTTGTTCGCTCTGCGAAAGAGAGAACTTACTATAAATATGTGAATGGACAGAGCATCAAATATACCGTCAAGCCGACATTAGGAACAACGCAGAGGAACAATCCCAAGATTCGCTATACCCTGAATTTCGATGTAACACCGCACTTGTTGCGGCATACCTACATCACGAATCTGCTCTATGCGGGCGTTGACCCTAAGACAGTTCAGTACCTGGCAGGGCATGAGAATAGTAAGACAACTATGGACATTTACGCGAGGGTCAAGTATAATAAACCAGAGGAACTTTTCGAGGTAGTGAATGATGCTTTGAACCAGGAGAATTTCGATGAAAAATCACCGATTTCCATGGTTAAGGAATAGGACAACCGACAACAGAAAATGCGAAAAAGCCCGTAATATCAAGGAAAAACGCACCATAGAGATGTTTAGTACGGTCTCAAAGCCGCCCGTCGCGCGCCTCAGTTCTCCAAGCGCTAATTTGCTGAAAATCCCCGAAACTCAAGGCTTAATAGTGATAAGGTACTATTTAGCTTTGCGAGGGGCAGAGAACGGTGTGACCGTAATGGTCACGCCGTTTTTCTGCGTCCAAGGGTAGATTTCGCAACAACAGGCTCGGAAATCACAGGAATCTCTACGTCATCCACGAAGTTGAAATAGATTTTCACCTTCTGTACCCGCTTGCCGCTGGATTTGTCCGGCGCAAACACCTCAATCTTCTTGATATATTCATTGACTATCGTAGGTGTCAATTCCGGCACATCCACATACTTCTGGGTTAGAGCGACAAAGGCATCTACATCTGCACTCATGGTTTCCTGTGTTTCCAGCCATTCTTCCGTCACTTCAATTTCGAGTTTTAACCGCTCCTGTTCTGCCTCGTAATCGGCGGTCATTTTCTTATACCGCTCCTTACTCAGATCGCCCAGGACAAAATCCTCATAAAGTCGGGACAGAAGAACATCCAGGTCAGCCAGCCGTTTCTTCGCCTGCTCCACTCGCTTCCGATCTTCACGGATGTTGCGTTCCTGATCGGAGCGGCGGCATTGCAGCCATTCCTCTTGAAAACCCTCCACGTCCTGCCGAATATAGGCATTGACCGCACGGATGCGCTCTAACACCAGTTCCCGCAGTACATCTTCCCGGATATAGTGGGCAGAACAGGTGCCTCGACCGCTTTTGTAGCTGGAGCATACATAGTGGTCTTGCTTGCCGTCAAAGCTTTTGCAGGTAGCAAAGTGCAGCTTATTCCCACAATCGGGACAGAACAGAAGCCCAGAGAACAATCCCTGCCGTTCCGCTTTTGTGGGACGGCGTTTGTTTTTTCGCAACTCCTGCACCCTGTCCCACTGAGCCTGAGAAACGATTGCTTCCTGCGTACCAGGGAAGATACACATATCTTCGATTGCATTGGGAATCCGTTTTTTCAGCTTGTAGGACTTAGAATAGGTCTTAAAATTGCAGGTACAGCCGGTGTACTCCATCCGTTCCAGAATACCCGCAACCGATTGACCAATCCAATGGTAAGGGCGCTCCGGCATTTTCTTACGCTTTTTCGGGTCAGGATGGTTTTCCGACTGTTTGGCATACAGCGCCTTGGTAGTCAACACCTTATCCTTCTCCAGTATACGGGCAATCTGTTCCGGCCCCTTGCCGTCAATAGCCAAGTCAAAGATGCGCTTGACTACTGGGGCGGCATCCTCGTCAATGATCCAATGGTCTTTATCGGCAGGGTCAGTGCGATAACCATAGGGCGGCTTTCCCAGATGCTTGCCGCTGGTGCCTTTCTGACGGAATACGACCCGGACTTTTTTGCTGGTGTCCCGTGGATACCATTCGTTGAACAAATTACGAATAGCGGCAAAGCCGTCGCCGTCGCCTCGTTCACTGTCCACGCCATCATTGACTGCGATAAAGCGCACGTCGTAGCTGGGGAAAATGATGTCCGTGTACTGCCCAACGGTCAGGTAATCTCGGC
>OHLY01000498.1_pt1 | contig 24744 bp, 20 predicted proteins | sample 1569251 | NCBI WGS metagenome assembly OHLY01 (sample SAMEA3879532, study PRJEB24766) | human gut metagenome | biome: human-associated habitat; feature: feces | place: USA | collected 1985/1987
TACGCCACACCGACGAAATGCGTAGCATTTTGGAGGTTGGCTCTGAACAGTTACTATAATATTTTTAAAGGAGATTGTTTATGACTGACCATATTTTACCACATAATCATGGTGAACATTTGAATACAAAACTTCTTATAGATAACATTGCAAAGACGGAGGACTTCCAGATTGTAGCTGACCTGTTCAAAGTCCTCGGAGATAACAGCAGAGTACGCATTTTCTGGCTTCTCTGCCACTGCGAAGAATGTGTGATCAACATTTCTTCCATGATGGACATGAGTAGTCCGGCAGTTTCTCACCACCTCCGCCAGCTGAAATCTTACGGACTGATCACAAGCCGCAGAGATGGGAAAGAGGTTTACTACAAAGCTGCTGACACAAACCAGGCTCAGCTGCTTCATCACATGATCGAGCAGGTGATTAAAATCACATGTCCTGAAGCTTAACTGTTATTACTGCAATATCACGCAATTAAACAAGTATATCAAAACGGAAAGATATGAATTTCTCAGAGATATTCACATCTTTCCGTTTTCTTACTTAATTTATTCACATTTTGTAACTGTTCATAAGAAAGTTTTACACTTCACCATTTTTAAACTTAATGATCATTTCATTCGTCAAACTGTCTCTGCTCGGCTCCACCGGAATCTCATCCCTTTGAAACCATTCTGCCAGTGCCAGTTCTTCCCGATCTAATGTAATTTCTTCCTCTCCATCCAGATCGCAATAGAACCCCATCAGGATCGTATCACTGAAAGACCACGGCTGGCTCTTATAATAACGTATGTTCTTGACTTTCAGTCCGACTTCTTCCATGACTTCACGCTGAACAGTCTCCTCGATTGTTTCTCCAATCTCGGTAAATCCTGCAAGAAGTGCATATTTTTTATATGCTCTCCCGGCGTATTTTGACATCAGGATCTTATCTCCGTCAGTCACTCCGATAATTACGGCCGGGCAAATCTTCGGAAATTCCATATTGCCACAATGATCGCAACGCATCATACGTTCTTTTTCATCATGTCTCATCTTATGTCCACAGCGTCCACAGAACTTGCGATTACGATACCAGTTGTTCAACTGATAACCGGTAATTCCGGCAAATGCAAGATACTGCGGCTCTGCATAACGGAAAGATTCTTTATTCTCCATTGTAAACTCTGACAACCGTTCACGGCTAATGTTCTGTACCAGATAAAAGCGTTCCTCGTCAATCGTAAACAGATAAACTGCTTCTTCATAAATCTCTTCATTAAGCCGTTCCAAATCACGAAATCTTGGAAAATCAATTCCATCTTTCCTTTTCTTCAGCAGTGCACTTTGTCCTTCGTAATACAATGCATAGCTCTGCGCATCCGGAGGGCATGGTCTGTACTGGTTATCAAACTGATGTGGCTGTATCTCCTGAATCATAATTCTTTTCCTTTCTTAAACATAGAACCAAGAACCCAGAGAACTCCACCTGCTCCAATTGCAAAATCTCCCAGGTTATATGTTACTTGATCCAACTTTTCCTTTCCTGTCTTAACTCCGATGTAATCAACAACCTTCTCTTTATGATAACGGTCCGTCAAGTTACTCCAAGCACCTGCTGCCGCAAGTGTGATTCCGGTTTTTCTTAAAATATTGCTGTTCCCTAGAAGTGTCAGCATCTGTATCACTGTCACAATACCTGTTCCTGCTTCTGTAAGCTTTTTCACTTTTTCCGGTTTATTTGCAAAAACTCCCAGGCAGATTCCCGGATTATGAATACGTCGAAGTTCCAGTTTCTCTGTCAGTTTCCTCTTTTCACCCATCTTGAGATTCTTTTCCACATAGTGCTTTGCCCATTGATCCACAAGAAATACCGTGGTTCCACCCAACGGATAGAATTTATTTTTCTTCACGCTATCATCTCCCAGTCCTTTCATATTACAATTCAAAGTACCTGTTCCCGGCAACAATTTCTCTACAGCATTTCCAGAAAATCTTTTTCTGAAATAATCGGAACTCCAAGATCTCTTGCCTTTTTATTTTTTGAAGATGTGGAATTCACGTCATTGTTGATCAAATAATTTGTCTTTGATGTGACACTTCCCGTCACCTTACCGCCACGTTTTTCAATCTCTGCCTTTACTTCTGCACGATTTGCAAAATGTTCAACACTTCCGGTAATCACAAAGTTCACTCCGGCAAATTTCTGACTGTCTTCTGTTACTTCCTCTTCTTCTAATTCCACTTCATTAAGAAGGTGTTTAAAGAGTTCCTGATGATCTTCTTCTTTAAAATAATCTACATAGCTCTTCGCCATAACAGCTCCAACGCCCTGGATCTCGACAAGTTCTGCCTCTTCTGCCTGAAGCACGCGTTGCGAATCATTTCCAAGTGCCCGGCAGATTACCTTAGCATTCGCACTTCCGATTCCCGGAATTCCAAGACCGTAAACCAGTCTTGCAAGTGTTGTCTTTCTTGCCTTTTCTATCCTTTTTCGCAGATTTTCATAAGATTTTTCTCCAAATCCTTCCATCGTCTTTATTTCCGCTTCATATCTGTCAAGATGGAAGATATCCGTAAAATCTTTGACATACCCGTTAATGATGAATTTTTCCAAAGTCGCCTCGGACAGTCCTTCGATATTCATAGCGTCTCTGCTTGCAAACAAACTGAATGACTTCACATGCTTTGCCTGACACTTCGGATTGGTACAATACAGCGTCTTTGTCTCATTTTCCATAGAGATTTTCGTCTCACCTCCACAGACCGGACAAACTTTTGGAATATCTTTCACTCCACTTCTTGTCAAATTCTCCGCAATCTGCGGAATAATCATGTTCGCCTTGTATACCTGGATCTCATCTCCAACACCAAGTTCAAGTTCTTCCATGATGCTGATATTATGGACGCTTGCACGGCTGACTGTCGTTCCTTCAAGCTCTACCGGCTCAAAAACCGCCACCGGATTGATCAGACCTGTTCGTGACGGACTCCACTCAATCTCAAGCAACTTTGTGTTGCGGATCTCATCTGCCCATTTGAAGGCAAAGGAATCTCTTGGGAACTTCGCTGTTGTTCCAAGTGACTGTCCGTAAGCAATATCATCGTACACAAGCACAAGACCGTCCGACGGAACTTCGTTGTGCTCAATCTCACGGGCAAACCATGCCACTTCCTCTTCAATCGTATCTCTTGTCACTTCATGGTTCTCCACAACATCAAATCCCTGGTTTTCAAGCCACTGCATCTGATATTTTCTGGAATTCTGGAAGTCCACGCCTTCTGCACGGACAAGTGTAAATGCATAGAATCTTACATTTCTCTTCGCAGTGATCCCATTGTTCAGCTGACGGACAGAACCGCTGCAAAGATTTCGTGGATTCTTATATTTCGCATCCACATCTTCTATCTCTTCATTGATCTTCTCGAAATCTTTATAGGAAATAACCGCCTCTCCTCGCAGTACAAGTTCTCCCTGATATGGAATCTTAAGCGGTACATTTTTAAATACTTTCGCATTGTTTGTAATGACCTCACCGATCACTCCGTTTCCTCTTGTGACTGCCTTTGCAAGTTCTCCGTTCTGATAAGTCAGAACAACCGTAAGTCCATCCAGTTTCCAGGAGATCAATGCTTTTTGGCCGCCTAAGAATTCCTTCAGTCTTTCCACATCTTTCGTTTTATCCAGGGAAAGCATCGGACTCTCATGACGTTCTTTTGGAAGCTCACTGAGCACTTCATATCCAACATTTACCGTCGGACTGTTCGCCATTCTTGTACCAAGCTTTTCTTCTAATTCCAGCAGTTCATCATAGAGCTTATCATACTCGTAGTTGCTCATGATTTCTGTATTTTCCTGCTCATACGAACGTCTCGCTCTGTTTAGAAGTTCTACCAGCTCTCGCATGTGATTCATTTCTTTCTGCTCATCTATCATCGCTTCTTCCCTTTCCCATGTCTCGTTCTATTATCTTGTGCTGCTGCCCACTGTTCCTGATATTTTCCTCCGGGCAATACAGAAGAATCTTTCAGCTGATCATATAATTCGTTCAATTCCTGATCTGTCAGTTTTCTATATTGTCCATCCTTCAATCCATCCAATGTAATGTTCATCACACGGACGCGTAAAAGATCCTTCACTTCATATCCGAGAGCTTCACACATTCTGCGAATCTGACGGTTTAACCCCTGTGTCAGGATAATGGAAAATGTATACTTTCCAATCTTTTTCACAGTACACGGACGGGTCACAGTATCAAGGATCGGAACTCCTACTGCCATTTTCTTTAAGAAATCTTCCGTAATCTCTTTATCAACAGTTACTTTATACTCTTTCTCATGTTTATTGGCTGCACGCATCATTTTATTGATGATATCACCGTTGTTCGTCATCAGAAGGAGTCCATGAGAATCCTTATCAAGTCGTCCGATATAAGTCACACGCACTGGATAATTCAGGAAACGGACAATGCTGTCCCTCTCTCTGCGTTCTTCTGTACAGACAATCCCGCGCGGCTTATTCACTGCCAGCACGATCATCTCGTCCTGTTTGGAAACGACTTTATTTCCAACTTTCACAACCTGTCCCGGCACGATACGCATACCGGTCTGCGCACGCTGTCCATCAACCGTCACGCGTCCAGTCTCAATGAGGCGGTCTGCCTCCCTTCTGGAACACACGCCCGCCTCGCTCAAATATTTATTCAGCCTTACCGGCTCACTCTTCTGTAAAAATTCTTCTTTGATTCGATTACTCAACTGTAAACACTCCACTTATATTATTGTCTTTGAAAAATGTATTTCCGCTGTATAAAAACAGAACCTCTGAGATTCTGTAGGAATCCATAAGATCATTGATCGTTCCGCTGTAATATCTCGGATCCACAACTACGATTTCTCTGTAGTACGGTGTCAGGAACGGTATAAATGAATTCGCAAAGGAATCTTTCACAAGAAGAAGACGCTTTGTGCTTGTAGAAACTGTACGGATATCAAGCAAGGATGAATTTCCTCCAAGAAATACCGTATATTGATCTTTCTCCTTTAATTTAGAAGAATCATATAAGGATGTGGAACGCTTTCCTTCATCCACATAATCTATGATCAAGTCTGTATCTTCTTCTGTCGGCACATAAATATCAATCTGTTCCTTCTCTCCCAGATTCACTCCGCTTTTTGACGCCAACATTCCGTTGAAACTGTTAGAAACTGCGTGGGAAACATATTTTCCTGAAAGGTCTCCTTCAATCCCAAGGGATGGTGCCGCCGCCTGAAATGCATAAAATGCACCAAGTGTCGTCCAGTGATGATCCGTTTTGTAATAAATCTTCTCTGTCTTATGTTTATTCAATTCCGTTGACACGTCAATCCACTCAACGCTATCTCCAAGATCCTTTCGCACCATGCTGAACATCTGCGTCTGATCTTCCGGCTTTGCCAATGCTGGAAGTGAATGATTCAGCACATTTGCTGCATCCGGAACAAGCATCATACGAACCGGAATCTTTTTCTGGCTCTCTGAAAATGATTTGATTGCCTTGATATTTGCAGCAAGATGATTCTCGTCCGCAACTTCAATCTGCTCTAACAGCTGTCCATTCCTGCCGATGTAGACACCATTTTCCAGACGACTTCCACAAATCCGGTCTACCGTAACTTTCAGCTTTCTCCACATATCTCTTCCAACAAACTGATCATCCATATAAGCTTCAAATTTCTCATCATAATCTCCGCTTATCAGACTGCTCAGACGAAACTTTGGCTTCGTTGCAAGCATACGGTTCTCCTGCACTGATTTTTCTTTGTTAGGCACTATAATATTTATAATAAGAAATAGAAACAAGATCAGAATAAATATAATACCAACCAATTGCTCCTGTACTTTTCTCTGTCTATCTTTCTTCATCTTTTCACCTTAATTGTTGTCGTTCACTGTTTTCTATAACTCTCTAGAATCTAAAGTACAAAAACGGATTGTACGTATCTGCGATCAGATAAGCAACTGATATTGCCAGCATTCCAAAGAAAACAATCAGCGTAATTACAGTCCGTACTGTATGATTCTCAGACACATTCAAAATTGCACGAAGTAGCCTTGATCCAATTGTTGTTGATCCAATTACTGCCAGCAAGTAGAACAGCCAGTGTGTCAGGATCACAAAGAATACTTCTTTACTGGCAAATCCTGCTCCGCCACCAACCATTGCAAAAAGGTAACGAAGTGCTGCTCCAAGGCTTGGACTAAAGAAAAATACCCAGCCAACCAGCACCAGAACTAATGCATAAATATGCTGCAATACACTCGGCCACCGATCCACAATTGCCCCCCAGACATATTTCTCCAGTACGAGAACTACTCCATAATAGATTCCCCATACAATAAAATTCCATGCAGCTCCGTGCCACATTCCGGTCAGCATCCAGACAATCAAAAGGTTTACAATATTTCTTGAAATCGTCACATGATTTCCACCAAGTGGAATATATACGTATTCACGGAACCAGGAGCTTAAAGAAATATGCCATCTGCGCCAGAATTCTGTAATACTTTTAGAAATATACGGCACATCAAAGTTCTTCTTAAACTCAAAACCGAACATTCTTCCAAGTCCGATTGCCATATCTGAATAGCCGCTGAAATCAAAATAAATCTGGAATGCATAAGTAATACATCCAAGCCATGCCATCAGAACTGTCAGACTGCTCGCTGATGTCGATGCTATTTGCTCAAAGATCTTTCCCATCGTATTGGCAAGCACTGCTTTCTTCGCAAGTCCAATGATAAAGAGCATTGCTCCCTGTCCTAACTTTCTTCCGGAAATCTTTCTTGCAGTAAGCTGTTTTTCAATATCTCCGTAACAGACGATTGGTCCGGCAACCAGCTGCGGAAACATGGATACATACAGTGCATACTTTACCAGACTCTGCTGTGCTTTTACCTTACCCCGATATACATCCACAATATAGGAAATTTCCTGAAATGTGTAAAAAGAAATTCCGATTGGTAATGCCAGTTCCCTGTATGGAATACTGATTCCGAACAACGTATTCGTACTCTCTACCAAAAATCCAAAATATTTAAAGAACACAAGCAGCACAATATTTACTGTTATTGCAAAGACCAGTGACCTCTTTGCTTTCGCCTCATTCTCACTCTTATTCTCAATATCCATTCCGCAAAAATAGTTTAACAAAATACTGAGTATCATCAGAATGATATAAACCGGTTCGCCCCAGGCATAGAAGATCAGACTGCCTGCAAGCAGCAGGAAATTCTTCCATTGCGGCGGTGCAATATAATAAACTGCCAGCATGATCGGCAGAAATAAAAACAAAAATGTAATACTACTAAATAACATCTGCTCCCCCTTCTACAGACTCTTGTCAAATGCGCTGCGATATTCAGAAGCTTTCGAAGATACTGCAAAAAAGATATATCTTCCACGAATACTTTCCTGTGAGTCCTCTAAAAGCTTCACCTGTTCCGGCAGATAAGAATCAAAATCTTCTATTCTCTGTGCTTTTCTCTGTGCGATCGCATTTGTCACATTTTCTATCTGTGCATCATTTTTCACCTGTATCACCAGAACTTCCGCTGCTGAAATACTGGACGGAGAAGAATAATACAAAACACCCTTGTAATCTGCACTGTTCAGTCCATAATTTCTCTTGAGCATCTGGTCATCCATCTGCACAAGTTCTTTACTGTCCAATACACTGCTCACAGCCTTTGATACTTCTGAAAAAGTCCGCTTACTTCCACTTGCATATAGCATCAATATCACAAGATATCCCACGATAATTACTAAAAGTATATATTTCATCGCAGAGATCATTCGCTGTCTTTTCTCTGTCATAGCGTTGCCACCTCCGCCATCTTTTCTGCCCAGATTGGATAGAAATTCGCTTTAAAATGAATTCCATCCTCTTCATAATACTCATCTTCTATAATATCTGAATTATCAATGTATCCGATCTGCTTCTTTTCACACATCGCTTCTAGTTTTTCATTGTAATCTGCGATATTTGCAAGTGCCGGCTCCTTCTCTACCGCACTTTCCTGCACCGGAAAAACAGCATTCACAAAAATGTGCGCATCCGGCATAGCCTTCTGAATCTTCTTAATCACATCTGAATAATCCTTGATAAACTTGTCTACATCTCCGTTTGTCTTAGTTACATCATTCATCCCATATGCCAGAAAAACAATCTGCGGATCCAGTTGTTTTGCCTGCTCGATCTGATCATCCAGTTCGCTGAAATGAATTCCAATTTTCGCAACAACACTTGATGTATTCAGTACATCATACTCTGTAAAGCTCGCCGCAATAGAATCGCCCATCACAACAGCACCGGAAAAGCGTTCCTTCATGCTTCTTGTATCGGATGAATCTCCTGTTCCATCTTTCTTTTCCAACTGATTAATCTTCTGCTCAATCGTCTTCGCATCTGCAGATTCTTTGCCTTTTATATATGCAATTCCTTCACTGGTGTCGACTGGCTTCTTTGTCAGATTGCTAACACCCTGCACTGCCAGGAGTATCACTGTAATGACCAGCGCACATCCGACCCCGATCCGGATTCCCAGTTTTTGCTTTCTTTCTATTGTTTTCTTCATATATCTATATTCTTTCTGTTTTTTATATACTGTATAGAATCCCATACTGTTTTAATACTACATTCTTTAGCAATAAAAGTCAACAAATCTGCGCTTGTATCTCGCCATTCCTTTTAGTACAATGATAGGTAGACGATTAAGAACTTAAACAGCTGCGGAGGTATCTGATTTCTATGATTTCACTGACTTTAACAAATGTAAAAAACTTCATGTCTCACCTTCTGTTAAAAGAGACATTTGACAATTTCTCTTTTATTGAAGGAGAGATTATTACGTTTAATACCTTTCGGATTGACGGGTATATACAGAAAGATTTCTTTGATTCCGAAGAAGAGATTCCGGAATATTCTCTTTGGAAAAATCTGCGTGAATTTTGTTTTTCCTTAATTAAGGGAAAGAAAACACCGCTCGGTTTTCATTTTGTCTTCAGCCTGAATTCAAAGAATATTTCCCGTCTGATTGAACAGAAAGAACTGGGACTTAATCCTGCTGACGTGCAGGGACTATATTTGAATATACGTTACGATGGAACTCATCTCACCTGCGTGACAGGAACTTCCTTCAAGAGTTTTATGATGGATAAGACCTTGGAACGCGAATGGGATGAGATGGTAAAGAAGTTCTTTTTAAAAAAAGAGATTGCATTTGAGTTGATGTAAATTTAAAAATCCATTAGCAATGTGTGCCGCAAGGCGCACATAATAACAGCCGCCTCACGGTCAAATAATCGTGAAGCGGCTGAACTTATTACTGCCAATGATGAGAAACTCATGGAACATGTTTCTCATCATTTTACTTTATTATTTTGTCAGAAGCATCATGATATCATTGCTTCTCTTAACGAATGCTGTCATCTCTTCCGGACTTAATGGCTTATGAGCAAGCATTGCAAGATCATACAGCTGTTTGCAGATGATTGACACGTTCTTGCTGTCCTTATTCGCTACAAGGAACTGAACCAGCGGATGGTTGGCGTTAAGAACCAGTGTTGCCTGGCTTCCGAACATGGATGCATCCATGCCGCCCATACCATACATCTTCATCATCTCCTGCATTCTTCTGTTTTCCTCAGAAAGAACTGCCATAGATGCTACATTCTCATCTTTGAGCTTTTCAACTTTGACATCAAGCTTCTCATTGCCAAGCTCTTTGCGGAAGATTTCAACAAGGCTGTCTGTTGTCTTCTGGAATTCTTCCTTCTCATCTTCTGCAACTTCGTCTTTCAAAGAATCATGTACATCTGCATCAATTCTCAAGAACTGAACTTCCTGATGTTTCTGCTCAAGGTATGTGATAAATGCAGAATCAATGTTGTGTGTCAGAATGATCGCATCCTGTCCCTGAGCCTTGAACATGTTGATATACTGGCTCTGCTGTACTTCATCTGTTACATAGAAGATTCTTGTCTTCTCTTCTTCCTTCGCATCTGCGTCCTTAGACTCTTCTGCGTCTGTTTTTGTTTCTTCTTCCTTAGTTTCTTCTGCCTTGGCTACGTCAGCATCTTCACCTTTGGCTTCTTTGATGATATCTTCGAGAGTCATATATTTGTGATCAAGATTCTTGTAAAGCATAGAATTCTTCATTTTCTCGCCAAATTTCTCATCCTTCAGGCAGCCGAACTTGATGAATGGACTGATATCATCCCAATATTTCTCGTAGTTCTCACGGTCTGTCTTGAACATTCCGTTCAGCTTGTCAGCAACCTTCTTAGAAATGTAATCAGCAACTTTATTTACAAATCCGTCGTTCTGCAGTGCACTACGTGATACGTTCAGTGGCAGATCCGGACAGTCGATCACTCCCTTAAGTACCATAAGGAACTCTGGGATTACTTCTTTAATATTATCTGCGATAAAGACCTGATTATTGTAAAGTTTAATCTTTCCTTCGATGGAATCATACTCTGTATTGATCTTTGGGAAATAAAGAATTCCCTTTAAATTAAATGGATAATCCATGTTCAGATGAATCCAGAACAGTGGCTCTTTGTAATCCATGAACACCTTGCGGTAAAAATCAATATAGTCATCCTTTGTACACTCACTTGGATTCTTTGTCCAAAGCGGGTGTGTATCACTGATAGATACCGGACGTCTTACGATCTTCGCTTTCTTCTTCGGCTCTCCTTCTTCGCCTTCCTTTGGTTCCTCTGTGATATGCTCTACAACAGTATCTGTGTCAAGAACATCGTCCTCGTCGATTGTATCATACTCAGGCTCTGCATTTGCCTTGGAAAGGAAGATTTCTGTCGGCATGAAAGAACAATATCTCTCAAGTACTTCTCTTGCACGGTATTCATTTGCAAACTCAAGGCTGTCCTCATTCAGATACAGTGTGATCTCTGTTCCGACTGTTGTCTTATTTCCTTCCTGCATCTCATACTCTGTACCGCCTTCACTTGCCCAGTGTACCGGTTTCGCACCTTCTTTATAGGAAAGAGTATCAATCTGAACTTCGTCAGCTACCATGAATGCTGAGTAGAATCCAAGACCGAAGTGTCCAATCATATCATCTTCTGTTGTCTTGTCTTTATATTTCTCAAGAAACTGTGTCGCACCTGAAAATGCGATCTGAGTGATATACTCCTCTACTTCTTCTGCTGTCATACCAAGTCCGTTATCGATAAACTTCATTGTCTTCTCTTCTGGATTGACAATTACTTCGATCTTCGGTTTGTATCCTTCCGGAAGTTCATATTCTCCCATCATGTCCAGCTTTTTCAACTTAGTGATCGCATCACATCCGTTGGATACGAGTTCACGTACAAAGATATCATGATCGGAATAAACCCATTTCTTGATAATAGGAAAAATGTTTTCGCTGTCAATTGATAAAGTACCTTTTTTAACTGCCATTTTACTGCACTCCTTTTTATTTATAATCTATCCGTAACTGCTCAGTTACGTTTCTTTTAATATCGGCTGTCAATCAGCTTTTTCGCTGATATCGATAGTATATTTGCCTGCCTAATGGACATTCTAGTACAGCAAAATTTAAAAGTCAATAGAAAATTAGCACTCCTTTCAAAAGAGTGCTAATAATTCCATTAAAAGTATAAAGTTTTTATGAACTATACTGTTTCCGGCTCCGGATAATCCTCTCCAAATGTCTCAACAGTAACTTTCTTCATTACCTGTTTCTCCAGCGGACGATCACTGTAGTCTGTTGCTGTCTCAGCAATCTTATTCACTACATCCATTCCTTCTGTGATCTTACCAAATGCAGCATAAGCTCCGTCAAGATGTGGTGCTTTCTTGTGCATGATAAAGAACTGGCTTCCTGCTGAATCCGGATGCATTGCACGTGCCATAGAAAGAACTCCTGCATCATGTACAAGATTGTTCTCTACACCGTTCTGCGCGAACTCACCTTTGATTGAGTATCCCGGGCCACCCATTCCTGTTCCGTCCGGATCTCCGCCCTGGATCATGAATCCGCTGATTACGCGGTGGAAGATCACTCCGTCATAGAAGCCTTTCTTTACAAGTGATACAAAGTTGTTCACTGTATTCGGTGCTACTTCCGGATACAGTTCTGCTTTCATGATATCGCCATTTTCCATTTCAAATGTAACTACTGGATTTGCCATTTTCATTTCCTCTTTTCTTTTTCTCAGGTTTTCTGTAAAAGCAATAAGATAATTCGCTTTTACAGATGCACTCTAGTGATATTGTAGCGAATCTGCTTTAAAACTGCAAGCTGTATAGGAATTTTTCTTTAACACATTTGTTTATAAATAATTTCCAAAGACATGTTAGAACATCACAGAAACTTGCATTACTCAATTCCTGCAATTTTTAACAGTTCTTCAAAGTTCTGGATCTTATAATCTGATTTTTCATATCCTGCTGCATCTCCGATACCAACTGCCTCCATGCCTGCTGCCTTTGCTGCATCAATTCCTGCATAAGCATCCTCTACAACAACACAGTCTTCCGGTTTTTCTCCAAGAAATTCTGCTGCTTTCAGGAATACTTCCGGATGTGGTTTGGAATGTGTGATATTGTTTCCATCTGAAATTCAAGAATAAATTTTGCATTTTTACTGGAAGAACCAAGTGCCAGCTTGAACCCTGCCTTGTGGAGCTTTTTCAATGTATTGCGCACCTGATCTGTTACATCATCTCTTGTCATTGTCTTGAGAAGTTCTCTATAAGTATTGTTCTTCTCTTCCATCAGCTCTGCTTTCTTTTCTGCTGAAAGTGGTTCTCCCTCGTATCTTTCAAGAATAATCTCCAGGCTGTCTGCACGGCTTACTCCACGGAGTCTGTTATTGATCTTCTCATCAAAGTAGATTCCCATCTCATCTGCCATCTTCTTCCATGCCTGATAATGGAATTTATCTGTAAATACGATTACCCCGTCAAGGTCAAAAATAAATGCCTTCATTTTCTTTATCTCCTTCATTTAAAATCATACACTGCACATTTTCAGTTCTTATAACTCTATTTTAATGTACTGTATATAACTTCTCCATGTAGGTTCTTTAGAAAAATCCGGCATTTTTTTATATTTTCTATTTGTTATTTAATTCATCCAGCTTTGTGGGAGTTACGCAATAATTATACTTCAACCGTAAGATCAGATATCTCCCCAATTGCCGTCTCAAGTGCAGCCGGATCAAATGGAAGAAATCCTATATGTGACAGTTCTTCTAATGAATTAGATCCCATCTCAGGATCCCCGGATGCTGCGATTCCTGCAAGTGCCGGTGTATATTTTCCAAGAATTCCCATTGCCTGTCCGTTTTTTGCAATTCTTGCAAGAGTTGTATGTCTTCCATAAGGTTTCCTCAGATCCTTTTCCGGCTGATATATGAAGTCATAATTTCCTGCTGCCAGTGTCATCACTTCTTTTTCATATCCCGGCAACTTTACTTCTGCTTCACAGTTAAACGGTATTTCAATATGGACACGGAATTTTCCGTCTTTCTCAATCTTCCAGTTGCATACATAACGTCCGCTGACTGAATCATAGCTACATGCGATTTCAGGAATACGGACATCCGGATGTGGTGCGATCACAGCTTTTCGGAATCCTTCCTCTGCCGGTCTGATTCCTGCTACATAAGCATAAACAAATTCCATAACCGAACCATATGCATAATGGTTCAATGAATTCATTCCGGTATCACTGATCGTACCATCCGGCATCACAGAATTCCAGCGCTCCCATACCGTCGTTGCTCCTAAATTCACACTATAAAGCCAGCTTGGGAATCCTTCTTTTAACAGGAAATCATAAGCAAGTTCATACTCCCCTGCCTCTGCAAGTACGGTACAGAGAAGCGGTGCGCCAACGAATCCGCACTTGATCTGATACATATCCTGTTTTAATCTTCCTTTAAATTGCTCTACAATACGGCTGCGATCACGATATACCTGGAACTTCAATGCAATCACATAAGCTGCCTGCGTATCGATTGCAAGTCTTCCTGAAGGTGTAAAGAATTCATTTAATACGGCTTCTTTGATTTTCTCTTCCAACTCCAGGTAATGAGCTGCATCCTCTGCCTTATTCAGACGTTCTGCCATCTGACGTACGATCTGTGCTGAACGGTAATAGTAAACAGAAGAAACAAATGTATCGTTTGTGCTTCCTTTAAAGCTTGTCGGTGTCGGTCCGTCCAATGCAAGCCAGTCGCCGAATGTATCAAGGAAATCAAAGAGATAAGTCTTCTCTCCTCTTGCCGCATCTCCACGGTCGATAAAGTCTACCCAGTCTTTCATCAGTGGATAACAATATTCCATCTCTTCCGTATTTCCATAATAAGTATACAGTGTATTTGGTAAAAATGTTGCAATATCTCCCCATACACTTCCGGCTTTCTCTGTATGCCCGATATTCGGCAGGAAGTTCGGCATACCGCCATCTAACATTTTCTGCTCATCCCGAAGATCTTTTGCGAATTTATGGAAGAATGCCCTTGTGTCCATATGATAACTTGCTGTCGGGGCAAATACCTGGGCATCTCCTGTCCATCCAAGACGTTCACTTCTCTGTGGACAATCTGTCGGCATATCAATAAAGTTTGACTTTTCTCCCCAGACTGTATTCTGATAGAGGCGGTTGATTTTCTCATTTGAAGTTTCAACCAGACCTGTCCTGCGAAGATCAGAATAAATCACTTTTCCAACGAAATTCTCTTTCTCCAGTTCTCCCGGCCAGCCTGTTACACGGACATAGCGGAATCCGAAGAACGTAAAGTGTGGACGGACAATCTCTTCTCTTCCATCAGAAATATAGACAAACTGTGATTTTGCATCACGGTAATTTTTATTATAGAAATTTCCCTGCTGTAAGATTTCGCCAAAATCAAGAATAATCTTCGTTCCTTTCGGGAAGTTTGCTTTAAACTCAACAAATCCTGCAAAGTTCTGTCCCATATCCAGTACAATTTCTTCTGCCGGTGTATAGATGATTTCCTTTACCTGGACTGTCTCTTTCTCAATCACCGGAAGGCTCAGACGATCCTGCAATTTTTCTACTGAAAGGTTTCTTGTTCCATCCTGTTCTTCCGGATTTTCTAATACTTCAACCTGTTTCTTTGCATTTTCTTTTCCGTCCCAGAGCTGATGATTCAGAATCTCTCCAAGATAAATTCCCGAATCCTCGATATCGGATCCATAGTATTCCCAGCTGTCATTCGTTGCAACAACTTCCACTGTTCCATCCTCATATTCCAGATGAAGTTCACCGATCGCCGCCATTCTGTCTCCAAAATTCTTGTCTTTCATTCCAAGACCGAAAGTACCCATGTACCATCCTTTTCCAAGCAGAATGGAAAGTGTGTATTCTTTTTCTTCTTCCAACGATTTTTCTATTGGAAATGTCAGAACCTGAATTCCTGATTCATAATCGTTAATATATGGTGCAAGATATTCCTCTCCTAATTTCTTTCCATCCAGATATGTTTCGAACATACCTACACCTGTCAGGTACAGTCTTGCACGCTTGACTGCTTTTTCTATTGCAAATGTCTTCTCTAATACAGGATGAAAGGTATCTTCTTTCGCTGGTGAAATCCATTTTCCAATCCACGGTTCCTCCATCTTTCCTGTCTCAAACAGAGCAGTTTCACTTGTTGCGCATTCTCCTCCATCTGTGAAAACAGTTATCCGATAGTAGTAAGTTGTACGTGGTTTTAATTCCACTTCCAGCTTCTCACCATTCTGTTTCAGGTCTGCAGCTTCTTTTTTATATAAAATATCTGTGAAATCTTCTGAGTCACTGACTTCGATTATTGCGTTAGTCTGTTTCTTTCCCTTTGCTTCTTCCACATTCCATGAACAAAGCAGATAATCATATGCAAATCCAACCGGGTTCTCAATTCCATTGATTCTTACATTTGTAATCTTCAAATTATTTTTCCTCCTGTTATCTGATATTTAGGAGCAAAATTCCCCTAACATCCTTATACTTATGATTTATTATATGTGCTTCTGATTTTTTTCGCTATGTAGTATTTTGCTATCTATCCGACATATTTTCGCATATTTACTTGTGCAATTCACGTTTTTTCGTTATTTTTCTTCTACTCTTGATATTTTTTTCGATATTTCAAAGGAGAAATTCCATGATAAGCAGTGAACACGCGATAAAAATGGTCTTCACTATTGTATCCTATTTTTTCTGATATTTCTTCCATTGAAAGCTCTGTATCAAGCAAATACCGAACAGACTCTCTCATTTTTATTTCTCTTACAAGTGTAATAAAATTTTTGTCCGAATACTCTTTGATAACTTTCGATAAATATGGTATTGAATAGTGAAACACTTCCGATAACCGCTGCAAAGTAACTGTGGTATAATGATTTTGAATATATCTCAAAATTGGTGCATAATCGATTCCTGATTGATAACTTGAAAACTGACTATAGGCCTTATAATTTCTCAAGATGCATGAAAAAAGCAGATGCAGCCAATGTGCAAGATTTTGATCTGTATATTTATCATAATAAAAATTTTCCAGGAATAATCGTTTCATGTAATCTTTAATTTCAAGTGAATCCTTCGTTTGAAACAAAAGGTAATTCGGTTCACTTTCTTTGTCCAAAATCTGCTTGAAAAATTCTGATAAAATATTATCTTCTGGAAGAAGTGGAAAAAACATCTTATTAAACACCTTTTCTTTGATCAGAACCGGAAATACTTGTGCCTCTTTTGACTGAAGAACTATATTATGACTTATATAGGGAGAAATAATACAAAAATCTCCCTCTTGCAGCATTCTTTTTTCATCTAAAAAACTAAATTCACACCTTCCCTTAAATACATAATCTATCTCAAAGCAATCATGAATATGTACAAAATTAGACGTTCCCCAAAATTGATTGATTACTGTCATATTAGATGACACTGGAACCACATCAAACGTCTGAGAAGCCGTAATAATTTTATCTGGAAATTTAATATAAAGCTTGCGAATCTCTTTCAGAAACTCTTCGTCACTTAACTGTGCGATTCTTCCCAATTCTGGAAGTTCCGGTGTCTCTGCTTTATATTTATGATCTTTATACAGACTCCTCAAAATTTCAGGAAAGTCAGGTGTCATATCATTGTTCTGATGAAACTCCGCAATTCGATTCTGAATATCTCCAATTGTAATATAAAAATTCATCCACACTACCTCCTTTATCGAATTCGATTATATGATAGAAACTTTTTCTTGTAAACAAAAATTATACGGTTTTTGTTATAATAGTATGTAAATTAAAGATTTATTTTTTTTCTTATGTTAAAAAATGTCGAAATTAAGAAAATACATGTTATTTTTTTACAAGGTCATTTTCTTCCAATACTGCTAACATAATGCTCATAAAATAAAAAAGGAGCTAAAGAAATGAAAGAAACAAAGACAAACCGTTTGAGTTGGAAAGAGACGATTTCCTTTTCAGGCGGAGAACTGGGAACAAATTTATTATTTGCAGTAACAAGTGCCTATCTCTTAGTTTACTACACTAATTATGCACATGTTAATGCAGCAATCGTCGGAACTATCATGTTGATTTCCAAATTTTTTGATGCTGTATCTGATATTATGATGGGGCATATTGAAGAAAAATTTGCCAAACCTGGAGCTAAAGCAAGACCGTGGATCAAACGAATGGTGATTCCTTATGCTCTATCAGCTATCATACTCTTTGCCGTTCCGAATTTCACAAGTACTGTAGCTCAGGCAATTTATGTATTTATCACTTACAATCTGTTCTGTACGATTTACACAATGATTGTGATACCTTACAACTCTCTCCAAGCCTTGATTACACAGAATGAAAAAGACCGTGAAATGACCGGCGTCCTTCGTTCCGTTTTCTCAACGATTGCTTCTACTATTGTAAATTCATTTACAATGATTTTTATTGAAGCTGCCGGAAACACAAAGAAGAGCTGGCTCATTGTAGTCAGTACTTACGCTGCGATTGCACTGGTTGTCTACCTGTTTTGTTACAAAAATACAACAGAACGAGTTGTCCAGGCAGGAACGAATAATCAGTATTCTGAAAAATTAAGTTTCAGAGAAAATTTAAAATACGTCATACAGAATAAATATTGGTGGATTCTTACTATTAACGGTATTATTTCCTGTGCTGTCATTGCACTCAACATGGGGTCTATGTACTACTATTTAGCATATGTATGTGGAAAACCACAGGCTGTTGCTATTGTTGGAATGATTCTCTCAATGCCAATGCTTTTTCTGATTCCACTCTCTAAGCCACTTGTTGCAAAAATAGGTATGAAAAATGGTCTGGTTGCCGGAGTTCTGATTATGTCTTTAGGACGTGTGGTTGTTGGATTCGGAGGAAGTTCATCATTAACTGCAATTTACATTGGTTCCATTATTTTTTCTCTTGGTTGCAGTACACAGTGGTGTTCTTATCCACTTCTCTGTAACACAGTAGAATATGGTGAATGGAAAAATGGACATCGTCAAGAAGGGATGATCATGTCAGCTAACAGTTTCGGTTCTAAATGTGGTACTGCACTTGGAACAGCTATCTGTGGATGGATTTTACAGCTATCCGGCTACAATGGAGCAGTTCAGGCACAGTCATCCTCTGCTTTGACTGGTATTACAATTGTATACGTTGTTTTACCTGTTGTTTTAAATATTTTTAGTGCAATTATTTTAAGTTTTTATAAACTTGAAAAAGAATATCCATCTATCATTCAGGAATTACGTAATAGAAAGCAAGAAATTTAAGGAGATTATAATGGGAAATAAAGCATTTTATCCAGGACAGACCTGGCTTGATACCGAAGGAAAAAGAATCCAGGCGCATGGCGGTTCTGTCATATATGTTGATGGCATTTATTATTGGTATGGAGAAAACAAAGAAAAAACTGACGGAAAGAATGGAATTTGGCATTGGGGAGTAAAATGCTATAAATCAACAGATTTATATAATTGGGAGGATTGTGGAATTATCATTCCTCCCGAACCAGATGATATAAACTCTTCTTTACATCCTACAAAATGTGTCGACCGTCCGCATATTATCTATAATAAGCAGACAAAAAAATATGTATGCTGGCTAAAGGTCATGAACACCTATGATATTCAAAGTCAGACTATTTTAACCGCAGATCATATTTTAGGTCCTTATACTAAAGTAAGAGAAGGACTTCGTCCACTTGGAATGAACGGTGGAGATTTTGATTTGGTCGTAGCTCCTGATGGAAAAGCTTACTACTACTTTGAACGTGTACACAGTGAAACAATCTGTGCTGATCTGACCGAAGATTATACCGATGTTACCGGTTATTACACAACACATTTTCCACGTGTACACCCACCATATGTCAGAGAAGCCACTGCACATTTTTATAGAAAAGGGAAACATTACCTGCTCACATCCGGTACAACCGGATATCTTCCAAATCCTTCTGAGATTGCAGTCGCAGATACCTGGCATGGACCATACACGGTACTTGGCAACCCACATGTTGATGACAAGAGTCAGACTTCTTTTCATAGTCAGATTTCCAGTGTATTTAAAGTAGAAGGTAAAAAAGATCTTTACATTGCTTGTGCTGATCGCTGGCTTCCTAATAATATGGATAAAGAATATTCTATTTATCGTGAAATGTTCGAATGTATTTATGGAGATGAAAAGAAAGAATTTGACTTCAGCAGAATGGGCGAAGAAGTTGTACAAAACACTTCTATTGCTAACTATGTATGGCTTCCTCTAAAATTCAGAGAAGATGGAATGGTATTAATTGAATGGAGAGATTCCTGGTCATTAGATGAATTTGAATAATTTCATCATAACGACAAATTGAGAGGGTGGCTGATCAACTAATGATCAGCCACCCTCTCATATCACAGTGCATGATTTTCAGTACAAAGTGTTTTAATAATATTTTAAAATTTCAGGTCTATCTTTCCACAGAACGGATCGATTGGTGATTTTCCTTTGAATTCACTTCTTCCCATCATCTTCTCAACAACTGCATCCATGACATACTCTGAATTACAATATCCGTTAATGTATGTCTTCACCATCGGTGCATCGAGCAGGTGATATGGATTTCCGATACTTACAAATGCAACCGGAAGCTCGTGTACCATCCAAGGCATGTTGTTGCCAAGTCCGAACATCGTGTGCCAGTTCAGACGGGATACTGTCTTATTGGAAGCTGTCTCGATATTCGCAAGATATAATACTAGATCGTAGCGACTCTTGAAGCTCTCTACTGTATCTTCCATAACCTCAAATCCTTCTTTTTCGTAGACAGTTACTTCAAATCCCTCTTTTTCCAATTTTGCTTTAAAATATGCTGTCACACGCTCATTTGACGGGAAATCTCCCATGATTTCAAGGAGAACTCTCTTCTGTTTTTCCGAATTAAGCGGAAACAGGTTCTGTGTATCTTTTACAAGAGTCACGCCCTGGTCTGCACATTCTTTTGCCCATGCATCATGCTTCTCACATTTGAGAATATCAAGTGCTTCCGATCCCGGAACCAAGGTTCCCTCTGCCTTTTTCTGCGGAAGTTTCATCGCTGCTTTTGTCGCAAGAATACGTTTTACTGCTTCCTCGAGTCTCTCATCAGAAAGAATTCTATTCTTGTATCCGTCTGCCATGTACTGCATATCTTCTTCCATATTTCTGTTGAACAGGATGACATCACAGCCATTTTCAATACAAAGCGGTACGGCTTTTTTTCTTTCCTCTGCGCTGCAGAATCCAACCATTGGTGTCGCATCTGTTGTGATCAGCCCATTGAATCCAAGCTTTTCACGGAGGAGATGTTTCATCAGGTTTTTGGATAATGTTGCCGGAATGATTCTCTCACATGGCTTCTTGTCAAAGTATTCTTCGTATGCGGGCATTGCAATATGTGCTGCCATCACAGTCAGAGTACCTGCTTCTATCATTTCTTCATAGATCTTACCGTAAGTCTTGTCCCATTCCTCACAACTTAAGGAGTTCACACTTGTCAGAAGATGCTGGTCACGCTCATCCACACCATCTCCCGGGAAATGTTTTACAGATGTGGCAACACCTTCTTCCTGTGCTGCTTTAATGTAAGCTTTTCCCATATTGATGACCGTCTGCTGGTCGTTTCCGAATGTACGTATATTTGTGATTGGATTATGATAGTTCTGATCCAGATCTACAACCGGCGCAAAAGACCAGTTTACTCCAACTGCCGCACCTTCACTGCAGCTTACTTTACCAAGCTGATAAGCTTTCTCTGTATCCTGTGTAGCTGCTACGAGCATCTCACGTCCAAAGTAAGTTCCCTCAATGGCAGAACCATTTCCACCGTACTCCAGATTTGACGCTGTCAGAAGCGGGATCTTTGCAGCATCCTGAAGTACTTTATGTGCCTGACGCAGTTCTTCTCCTGGTCCTTCTCTATACAGCATTCCACCGATATGTTTCTCCTGCACCAGTTCTTTCAATTCTTTCTCATCTTTTGTAAATACAATTGGACAGAACAGCTGACCCAGCTTTTCTTCCAGACTCATTCCCTCATAAGTATCTTCTACCCATTTAATTTCATTATCATTTAAATAAAATGGATTTGCTTTATAATCGAACATCTTCTCAAACCTCCGTTTGTCATTCTTATTTTACAATATCATTGTATCGAACAGAACTTTTTTCTTCCATGTAGTATTTTGTTATCAATCCGACGTTTTTTCATACTCTATGCCTTTTCTTGATTTTTCTGTTTTCATCGTTATAATGCTGTTATTTCTTGTCAAAGATCTCTTCCATCTGCTACAATAAGAATTGTTGATTTCTAATTTTATTGTTCTATACAATCCACGCTTATTTTAGGAGAATTTTATGGCTTATTATATGACCTATGGTGAGTTTCAGGCGCATATGAAAGATTATTACCAGCGCACCGGGAACCGCCTGCAATTTCCGGAAATGACAGAATATTTATATAACAAAGGGTTGCTTTACGATTCCATTCCCGCTCCCGATCTGACAGACGATTATGATTCTATGAGTGATGAAGAGTTTGAGAAGGTTGTCGATTCCCTTCCTCTATCCCTCACTTTGTATGACGGTGCTCCGCTTGCCCCTACGGTAGAAGAAGCTGATTTAATTCCAAATGCAAGAGATGTATTTGTCATCCGTCATCCAAGATATACTCGCTCGAATCTTCATCGACATAATTATTTTGAAATCAATTATGTTTCCAGAGGAAAAGGAACCTTTATTTTTGAAGAAGAAGAACATATCATGCAAGATGGTGAATTATGTATTATTGCTCCGAATTCTAAACACGATTTTTACATTGATGATGATTCTACAATTTTTACAATCTGTATACGAAAGAGCACTTTCGAGACAACTTTCTTCTCACTGATGTCCAGAAAAGATCTGTTATCCTACTTTTTCCGTACCATTCTGCAGGGAGACGGTCATGCGAACTATCTGATATTTTTTACTAACAGTAACCGGACATTAAAAAAATATATCCGCAATATGATGATTGAGTGCAGCAAAAAGGATATGTACAGTAACACCTGTTGTATCAGCTATGTTTACCTAATGTTCTCTGCTTTATTACGGAACTACAGTCAGACTATCCAGTTCTACAATCATGAAATGGGATCTGACTTTTCACTGGTACTACAATATATCCAGCATAATTATCAGACATTGACATTATCTTCTCTTGCTGAACTTTTCCATTACAGTGAACCGTATCTTTGCACTCTGATCAAGCAGAACACCGGGCTCACCTTTACCCAACTGATCAAGAAGCTTCGTCTGGCTGATGCAACGAACTATCTTCTGAACACTTCCATGAAGGTCGGCGAGATTGCAGAACAGATTGGATATAATTCTGCTGATCATTTCTCCAGAGTGTTCCGTTCTGCCTATAAGATGTCACCGTTGGAATACCGGAAACAACACAAAAACGAAGAACCGGAGTTTGTTCCATTTGCAATGAAATAAAAACAGTCTTAAAAATGCAAGCATTTTTAAGACTGTTTTTGAAATTTTATTTGGCGGATACGCCTCACCAACGAAATACGAAGCATTTTGGTGGTTGGCTCTGAACAGTTACAACTATTTGATATATACATTCGTATAGTAGTTCATAACAAGAAGATCCATAATAGCTAATGCTGCATATTTTCCAATATCATTTCTATTAAATTCTCCACACTTTAATATGAAATCCGCATTATTCCAATAAGGACTTCCCTCATTTTGCGTAATGACCAATTGTTTGCATCCACTGCACTTCATCGCATTCCAGATTCCATCATATCGTGCAGGATAGCTTCCTCCTATTGAACATATAATTGCTAAATCTTCCTTTTCCAAAGTACGTACACTCTCCAGCTGCATATCATAATCTACAAACTGTTCTACATACTTTCCCATCATCATCATTTTACTTTGAAAATAATGTCCAATATCGCACAGAAAATGGTGAGATAGAAAAACAATTCTTCTTGCCTCCTGCAAGCTCTTTATAATCTCCGGTAACTTTTCCTGGTTTTGAGAATCGAATGCTTTTTTTATATTAGAATGAATGTCTTGACAGTATCGTTCGATCGCCTCTTTTGAATTTTCATGCATTTGTTTCTGAAATTGTTTTGTATAATCCTCACCCATATCAAATTTCTGTTCCAGTGCATCTCGAAATTCACTGAAATCATTAAAGCCTAAAAAATGGCAGTATCTTGTAATCGCTGATTTTGATACAAAACATAACTCTGCCATCTCACTTAAAGTCATTTTTTCTAATTTATCATAATGATTTAACATTGAGGCAGCAATCTGATAATTTGTATCATGAACTAATGCTGTGTTCACATACGAAAGTAATTTGTCAGCAATAGAGCCCATTGTTTTTACATCACTCATATGCTACTCCTTTTATTTTTTTTCATTTTAACATATATAATTTTTTGTTACAATGAGCTCTTTTTCTTTTATAGTTTATTTTCTTCTGCGATTCACTTACTTTCAGTTAATTCCTCTTTGTTAAAACCAAACAGATACGTAAATACTGCTGCTACAAGCATAGATAAAATACAAGACACTACTCCATTTATAATGTTCATCTTGGATCCACCAACAAATCCAAGCAAAGAAAGGAAATTTGCATTTGTCATTATATATACAGTAACGCTGGTAATACTTGCATAAACGCCCCCGACAAAAGCCCCCAGAATCATTGTTCCAAAACATCTCTTATGGTTAAAGCATAATCCATATAATGTTGGCTCTGTAATACCACCTACAATTCCCGAAACTAAGAAACCAAAGCTTGCTCCTTTTTCTTTCTTCCCTTTTAAACGGAGTGTTGCTCCCAAAGCAACGCCAAATACTGCCCATGTCGCAAATGTTCCGCATAATGCTGCTCCAGACATCTGTCCTGTCTCGAAAAAACTTGCAAGCATTGGCATCATAAGCGCCAGATGCATACCCGTCATAACAAGAAATTCCCATAATGCTGCAAGAACTCCAAGTCCAATAAATCCTGTCTTCTCGCTAAACAGTAACAATCCGTTGCTGATTAAATTACCAATGTTAACTCCCAGCGGAGCAAAAAGACACAAAGCAAGTGGTGTAGAAATCAATATTGTCAAAAGTGGAGTGGCTATTGTTGTGAAAACATCCGGCATCCATTTATTAAAGAATTTGTATATCA
>OHLY01000503.1_pt1 | contig 24610 bp, 20 predicted proteins | sample 1569251 | NCBI WGS metagenome assembly OHLY01 (sample SAMEA3879532, study PRJEB24766) | human gut metagenome | biome: human-associated habitat; feature: feces | place: USA | collected 1985/1987
AGCGCAGCGTATCGCGTCGGCATTGGAACTCTATGTAAATGGCAGTTTGAACGTGTTTAACCACCAAACAAACGTTGACATTCACAACCGCCTTGTCTGCTTTGATATTAAAGAACTCGGCACCCAGCTACGAAAACTCGGTATGCTCATTGTCCAAGATCAAGTTTGGAACAGAGTTACCATAAACCGCAGCGAAGGCAAGGCGACGCGGTACTATATCGACGAGTTTCATTTGCTGCTCAAAGAGGAACAGACCGCAGCGTACAGCGTTGAGATTTGGAAGCGTTTTAGAAAATGGGGCGGTATTCCGACAGGTATCACCCAAAACGTGAAAGATTTGTTATCGTCCCGCGAGGTGGAGAACATTTTTGAAAACAGCGATTTTGTGTATATGCTCAACCAAGCCCAGGGCGACAGGGAAATCCTTGCAAAGCAGCTTAACATTTCGCAGCAGCAAATGACCTATGTAACCCATTCCGACGCGGGCGAGGGGCTTATCTTCTATGGCAACGTGATTTTGCCCTTTATTGACCGTTTCCCGCAAGATACGGAACTCTATCGTGTAATGACGACCAAACCCGGCGAGGTGTCGGCATGAGGATAGAAATGGACAAAATCTATTGCGGCGACAGCTTGCAGGTGCTTCAAACCTTGCCGGAAAATGCAGTTGATTGTTGCGTAACGTCCCCACCCTACTATGCCTTGCGGGACTACGGCGCAGACGGGCAGATCGGACGGGAAGCAACGCCGGAGGAATATGTTTCCCGTATTACGGCGGTATTCCATGAGGTAAAGCGGGTGCTTACGCCGGAGGGTACTTGTTGGCTGAATATCGCGGACACTTATTGCGGCACAGGCAGCAAAGCCGACCACCAAGACCCCAAATACCCCAAAGGCAGGAACGGGCAGCAAGTGGCGTTTAACCACCGCGCCCCCGGCTGCAAGCCCAAAGATTTAATTGGTATTCCGTGGCTTGTAGCCCTCGCCTTGCGGGGCGACGGTTGGTATTTGCGCAGTTCTATCATTTGGCACAAAACAAACCCCATGCCGGAAAGCACGCGGGACAGGCCGACCCGCTGCTATGAATATGTGTTTCTGCTTACCAAGTCAAAGAAGTATTATTACGATTGGCAAGCAGTAGCCGAGCCGATAGCCCCCACAACGGCGGGGCGGCTGAAAAGCGGAGTTAGCAAAGGAAATAAGTATAACGTTACTGTTCCGGGGCAAAACCAACCGCAGAAAATCAACCGCCCCCGCGAAAAGGGCGCATACGCCGACGAGTTGATTTCTCCCGTCCGCAGCCGCCGCAACGTTTGGCAGATTAACAATGTCGGCTATCATGGCGGGCATTTCGCAGCGTTCCCGCCGAAACTTGCGGAAACGTGCATTTTGGCGGGCTGTCCCATCGGCGGGATTGTCCTTGACCCCTTTTTCGGCAGCGGCACGACGGGCATGGTAGCAAAACGGCTTAACCGCCGCTATATCGGCATTGAGTTAAACCCCGACTATTGCGAACTTGCAAAACAGCGGATTGGAGGTGATGAAGATTGAGCAAGGAACTGAAAGCCCCCGACAAGGTAACGCAAAAAATGACCCGCGACGGTGCGGTTGCGGAAAACCTCACGACGGGCGAAACGTCCAGTATCAGCGAAAGGCCGCAGGAAGAAAACTATTCAGCCCCCGCAGGGGTGGCAGCGGAAAAGGTTGTGCAGCATATCGGCGCAGAGATTGAGCGACACGCAGCAAAAGGCGCGGAGAAAAAAGCCCTTGACGCGACGCAGCCTAAAACCCATTCTTCCCGCTTGCAGTTTTCCGAAGCGGAACGGGCAACGCCGGAACTTCAAAAAGCGATCAAGAAATCGGATAAGGCGGCAGACTGTTTAGACGCAGCGCGGGCGGCTATCCCCAAGCAGACCAAAATCAAGAAAGAGCGCGTTTTTGACGAAGCGAAAGGCAAGGCAAAGACGCGCCTTTCCTTTGAAAAGACGGATAAGCCCCCAAACGGCAAGTTGCGGCATAACCCCTTATCCCGTCCGGCACAGGAGTTAAACAGTACCGTACATGGGAAAATCTACGAGGTAGAGAAAGAAAACGTCGGTGTGGAAAGCGGGCATAAGGCAGAGGAATTTGCCGAGCATGGCGCAGGCGGTGCAATTCGCTGGGAGCGCCGTCACCGCAAGCTGAAACCCTACCGCGCTGCGGAAAAGGCCGAGCGCAAAGCCTTAAATGCCAATGCAGAATATCTCTACCAAAAGGCGCTGCATGATAACCCTGAAATGCTCTCCGGCAATCCGCTTAATCGCTTTTTCCAGAAGCAGCGTCTAAAGCGTGAGTATGCCAAGGCTGCAAGAACGGCAAAGGCTGCGGGCAGCACCGCGCAGGCAACCGCCAAAAGCGCCGAAAAAACCGTAGAAGCCACGGCGACGGCAGCGAAAAAAGCGGCAGAAAAGGCAAAGGAAGCAGCGGAGTTCGTTGCCCGCCATTGGAAAGGTGTGCTGGTCGTTCTGGCTGGTTTCCTGCTGATTGTCATGCTGATCGGCGGGCTGCAATCCTGCTCTGCGCTGGTGGGCGCGGCTGGCGGCGGTGTGGCGGCATCCAGCTATCAGTCGGAGGACGCGGACATTCTTGCCGCCGAAGCCGCCTACTGTGCGCTGGAAGCCGAGCTGCAAGAATATCTCGACACCTATGAACGCACCCATGATTACGACGAATACCACTATGACCTTGACGAGATCAAACACGATCCTTATGTCCTGGCATCGATCCTCTCCGCGCTGCATGACGGCGCATGGACGGCAAGCGAGGTGCAGGGGACGCTGCAAATGCTCTTTGAAAAGCAATATATTCTCACAGAAACCGTCGTGACCGAGGTGCGCTACCGCACCGTTACCCGGACAGACAGCGCGGGCAACAAGTACGAGGTAGAAGTTCCGTATAACTACTACATCTGCGCCGTCGAGCTGGAAAACTTCAATCTCTCGCATATCCCCGTTTATATCATGGACGAAGAAACGCTGTCCAAATATGCGCTGTATATGTCGGTGTTGGGCAACAAGCCGGAGCTGTTCGGGGATAGCGAGTATATCCCCAAGTACATCACAAACCGCCCAGAGGGATATGAGATCCCGCCCTCTGCAATGGAGGACGAAACCTTTGCCGCCGTTATCACAGAAGCCGAAAAATATTTAGGGTACCCCTATGTGTGGGGCGGCAGCAGCCCGTCCACCTCCTTTGACTGCTCCGGCTTCGTGAGCTGGGTGCTGACAAACAGCGGCGTGTGCAATACGGGCAGACTGGGCGCACAGGGGCTTTACAATATTTCCACCCCTGTTTCCAACCCGCAGCCGGGCGACCTCGTGTTTTTCGTCGGGACATACGATACTCCGGGCGTTAGCCATGTGGGAATCTACGTCGGCAATTCCATGATGATCCATTGCGGAGATCCGATTTCCTATTCCAACCTGAACAGCAGCTATTGGCAGGCACATTTCTACGCCTACGCCAGACCGCCGTACAACTAAGGAGGACGGCTATGCTGACGCTGATTCCCGTTTCTCTTGCGCAGGCGAACGAGTTTGTGCGGCAGCATCACCGCCATCACAAGCCCGTTGCTGGACACAAGTTTTCCATTGGCTGTGCTGAAAATGGGCGGCTTTGTGCCGTTGCCATTGTGGGACGGCCTGTGAGCCGCTATTTGGACGACGGCTTTACGTTGGAAGTCAACCGCTTGTGCAGCGATGGCACGAAGAACGCTTGCAGCATCCTCTATGCGGCAGCGGCACGGGCTGCGCGGGCGATGGGCTACCACAAAATTGTCACCTATACCTTAGACACCGAAAGCGGCGCAAGCCTACGCGCCGCAGGCTGGACGAACGCCGGACTTGCGGGCGGCAAGGCGTGGACAGGCAGCCGCCGTCCTGCCCAGCCGCTCTATCCGACGCAAATGAAATACCGCTATGAAAAGCGGCTGAATGAAAGGAGCTGCTAACCTATGGCTATGAGCAAAATTGACCGCATTGACCGTGAGATTGAAAAGACCCGCGGCAAAATCACCGAGTACCAAAACAGACTGAAAGAGCTGGAAGCCCAGCGCACCGAGCAGGAGAACTTTGAAATCGTCAATCTTGTCCGCTCTATGTGCATGAGCCGCGACGAGCTGATGAATTTCCTGCGCGGCGGCGCAAATGACGCGCCGCCCGTGGAAACCGCCTATCACGAACAGGAGGACATGACCGATGACGAGGAATAAGCATTTTCGCTCTGTATTCGCCGCGCTGCTCTGCGCGGTGCTGTGCATGACGGCCTTTGCCACCGTCGCTTATGCGGACGGCGGCGACTACTACGATGACGAGCTGCCGCCTGAAACGTGGCAGGAGGAAACGCAGCCGGAGGACAACACGATTGCCCCCGGCACTCCGTTCACCGAGGACGGCATCGCCGCGACCCGCGATCTTCTCTACGATAAACACACCAATAAGCAATTTATCACCGTGGAAACCCGAAATGGGCACACGCTGTATATCGTCATTGACTACGATAAGCTGCTGGACGAGGAAGAAGAACGCTATCAGACATATTTCTTAAATCCCGTGGACGAAGCCGACCTGATGGCGCTGCTGGAGGACGACAGCCAGAATACGCCCATTGTCTGCTCCTGCACCGAAAAATGCACCGCTGGCAAGGTCAATACGAACTGCGCCCTCTGCAAAATGGATATGACGAATTGCGCCGGAAAGGAAGCAACGCCGGAGGAAACAGAACAGCCAGACGAGCCGACGCCGGAGAAGAACAGCAATGTGGGCGGCATCCTGATCCTTGTGCTGATCCTTGCTGCGGGTGGCGGCGGTACGCTGTGGTACTTCAAGCTGCGCAAGCCGAAATCCAGCGTCAAGGGCGGCGACGAGCTGGACGAGTTCGATTTTGACGAGGATGACGAAGCCGAAGAATACGGGGATTATGAGGACGCAGACAGCGCCAGCGATCCCGATAAACAGGAGAATGAAGAATGAGTGTTTTGATTATTTGTGAAAAGCCCTCTGTGGCAAAGACCGTTGCCCTTGCGCTGGGCGCTGCGGAGCAAAAAGACGGGTATCTTTCCGGCGACGGACTGCTGGTGTCGTGGTGCATTGGGCATCTTATCAGCATGGCAGACGCGGGCAGCTATGACGAGCGATACAAAAAGTGGCGCTATGAGGATCTTCCCATTCTGCCGCAGGCATGGAAATATGCCCCTACTCCCGGCAAGGAAAAGCAGCTTGCCGTTCTGAAAGAACTGCTGCACCGCAGCGACGTTTCCGAGGTGGTGAACGGCTGCGATGCCGGGCGCGAGGGCGAGCTGATTTTCCGCTTTGTCTATGAGCAGGCCGGATGCACAAAGCCCTTTTCCCGTCTTTGGATTTCCTCTATGGAGGACAGCGCCATCCGCGAGGGCTTTGCCGGACGCCGAGCCGGAACGGAATACGACGCGCTGTATCAATCGGCGCTGTGCCGTGCGCGGGCAGATTGGCTTGTGGGTATCAATGCGACGCGGCTTTTCTCCGTGCTGTATCACAAGACCCTGAATGTGGGACGGGTGCTTTCGCCTACGCTGAATCTGCTGGTGGAGCGCGACGGAAAAATTACGATGTTCCACAAGGAAAAATACCACATCGTACATATCGGCTGCGGCGGCGTGGACGCGAAAAGTGAACGCATTTCCGACGCTACCGCTGCGGATGCGCTGAAAACGGCTTGCGAAGCGTCGCAGGCCGTTTGCGTTTCTCTCAAAAAGGAGAAGAAAACTGCGCTGCCGCCGAAGCTCTTTGACCTTACCTCCTTGCAGAGGGAAGCCAACCGCGTTTACGGCTTTACCGCCAAGCAAACCCTTGACTATGCACAAAGCCTGTATGAAAAGCGCTTCCTGACCTATCCCCGCACCGACAGCAATTACCTCACCGAGGATATGGCGCAGACGGCAACTGACCTTGCTGCGGCGCTGCTGCCTGTGCTTCCCTTTATGCAGGGCGCGGAGCTTATGCCGGAGATCGGGCGCGTCATCAACAGCGCCAAGGTTTCCGACCATCACGCGATTATCCCCACGACGGCCTTTGCTGGCAGCGGCTTTGATGGACTGCCGGAGAGCGAAAAGAAGCTGATGTCCCTTGTCTGCTGCAAGCTGCTGTGTGCCGTTGCCGCGCCGCAGGAGTATGAAACCGTTACGGCGGTTTTTGATTGCGGCGGCAAGCAATTCACCGCCAAGGGCAAAACGATCCTGATGGCAGGCTGGAAAGACATTGACGCCCGTTTTCGCGCCGCGCTCAAAGCAAAGCCGGACGAGGACGGCGCAGAGGATGCGGCGCTGCCGGAGCTTTCCGAGGGGCAGATTTTTGAAGCGGCCACGGCTTCTGTTTCCGAGCATTATACCACGCCGCCCAAGCCTTACACCGAGGATTCGCTTCTGTCCGCAATGGAGAACGCGGGCAAGGAAGATATGCCGGAGGATGCAGAGCGGCAAGGACTGGGAACTCCGGCAACACGGGCGGCGATGATCGAAAAGCTGCTCTCTGCCGGATTTGTCGAGCGCAAGGGCAAAAGTCTTGTGCCGACCAAGGACGGCATCAATCTTGCCGTTATTCTGCCGGATATGCTGAAATCGCCGCTGCTCACCGCCGAATGGGAAACCCGCCTGACGGAGATTGCCAAGGGCTGCGACGACCCGCAGAGCTTCATGCAGGGAATCGAGGATATGACGCGGGAGCTGGTGAAGCGGTATTCCCACATCACCGAGGACGGTAAAAAGCTGTTCGCGCCGGAAAAGGAGGCAGTTGGCATCTGCCCCCGCTGCAAAAGCCCCGTCTATGAGGGCAAGAAGAATTTCTATTGCTCTGACCGCTCCTGCCGCTTTGTCATGTGGAAGAATGACAAATTCTTTGAAAGCCGGAGAACCGTCTTTTCCAAGAAGATCGCCGCTGCGCTCCTAAAGGACGGCAAGGCAAAAGTCAAAGGGCTGTACTCCGAGCGCACGGGCAAGACCTATGACGGGACGGTGCTGCTGTGTGATACGGGAGAAAAGTATGTGAATTACCGTATCGAGCAGAGAAAATGATCCGGCTGAATGACGCGCAGCATCGCAGAGTGAAAAAGCTGACCCGCTGCCATTGCGCTAACAATGTGCGCGGGTGCTGTCTGCTGCTGGACGATGGCGAACCGTGCGTCTGTGTGCAGGCCATCAGCTATTCGCTGCTCTGCCGATACTTCCGGGAAGCGGTGCTGCCCGCAGACCGGGAGCTATGCGCGGATCTTGCAGCCACGGCGGACACCCGCAAGAAATGCGAGCTGTGCGGTAAGCCCTTTCCCGCCCGCAGCAACCGCGCAAAATACTGTGACCGCTGTGCGCCCTATGCTGCCCGGCGCAATGCAGCCGAGCGCAAGCGCCGCCAGCGGACAAAGGCGCGGTGTGTCACGGTTTAGGGGCTTCAAAAGCCTTGCGGCAAGCGGTTTTCCAGACACGCTTTTGGAGTATGCGGGGTATTCCTATGGAAAATGCGAAAAGTGGCTTTGAAAGCGTGACCGAACGCATTTTACGGAGATAAAAGAACGATTCAGTAACGCAGCAAGCATAGGGAGTGTGGCTACAACTCCCGAAAATCGCCGTCCGGCACAGACCGGGCGGCGATTGCTTGTTGGGATAGTCCCAAACCCTTATGTCAGAAAGGAGCGCAGACGTGGACGAACACCTTTTGGAAGTATATCTTATCAACACCGCACGGCATACCGAGGAAACGCCTGTTGCGGAATGGGTATCGCTGCCCACCGACGCCGAAACGATGAAAGCCGTTTTTGAACGGCTGGGCGTAGACGGGAGCGACACGGAACAGTATCAGGTATCTGCCTTTCATTCCTCTCTGGACGGGTGGAGCGAAGCTTTGAAGCCCGGCGAAAGTCTGGACGATTTGAACTATCTTGCCGCGCTGCTCACCCAGCGCAGCAACGAGGAACGCGACAAGTTTGCCGCTGCCGCACAGTATGGCGACCATGCGGCAAGCGCGGCGGACTTAATCAACCTGACGCACAATCTGGACTGCTACTGGCTTTATCCCACCGTACACAATTCCGACGATTACGGGCATTACCTCATTGACGATCTGGACGAACTGGAATTGCCGGATGCCGCCAAGAGGTTCTTTGATTACAAGAGCTATGGGCGCGAAGCGGTTAAAGAGGATCGCGGCATTTTTACCGATTATGGCTATGTCTACAATAACGGCAACGATTATGCGGAGTGGTACAAAGCCAACCAAGTGCCGCAGGAATATCGTCTGACTGCGCAGCCCAGCCCCCAGCGGGATATGGACGAGCTGCCGCAGGGCGCGGCGCTGCCTGTCGAGCCAATCCCCGTGCGTCCGCTGGTGCTGAACGCCACCGACACACAGGGCAGAATCAAGGAGATCACCGAGCATTTGGAACAGGGCGTACAGGAGGTTTTTGAAAGTGAGAGGTATCGGGATTACCTGAAAGCCATGTCCCGCTTCCACAATTACAGCCTGAACAATACGCTGCTGATTGTCATGCAGAAGCCGGACGCATCCCTTATCGCAGGCTACGGAAAGTGGCGTGACGAATTTGAACGCCATGTCAAATCCGGCGAAAAGGGCATCAAAATCCTTGCGCCCGCACCTTATAAAATCAAAAAGGATGTGGCGAAAACTGACCCGGACACCGGGCAGCCCATCATCGGCGCAGACGGTAAGCCCGTCACGGAGCAGCAGGAGGTGACGATTCCGGCGTTCAAGGTGGTGTCGGTATTCGATGTGAGCCAGACCGAGGGCAAGGAGCTTCCCGACATTGCCGTGGACGCGCTCACGGGCAATGTGGAACAGTACGAGGACTTTTGGCGAGCCTTGAAGCTGACCTCTCACGTTCCCGTGACACTTGAAAAAATCGACGGCAGCGCACACGGCTATTATGACCTTGCAGAAAAGCGCATTGCCATTGACGACGGCATGAGCGAGCTGCAAACCATTAAGACGGCGATCCACGAGATTGCCCATGCCAAGCTGCACGATATTGACCTGAACGCGCCGGAGCAGGCGGAGCGCCCCGACCGCAGCACCCGCGAGGTGCAGGCGGAAAGCGTTGCCTATACGGTGTGCCAGCATTTCGGGCTGGACACGTCGGACTACTCCTTTGGCTATGTCGCCGGGTGGAGCAGCGGCCGCGATATTAAGGAGCTGAAAGCATCCCTTGAAACTATCCGCACCGCCGCCAGCGAGCTTATTTCCGAAATCGAGGGGCATTTTGCAGAGCTTCAGGCGCAGCACACCGCAGAGCAGGAACAGGCTGCTGCGCAGGATGTGCCGGAGAACACCTTTTCCATTTATCAGCTTAAAGACGGCGACGCAACGCGGGATCTCCGATTTGAGCCGCTGGAACAGGTAAAGGCCGCCGGGCTGCGTGTTGACCGCGAAAATTATGAGCTGGTCTATACCGCACCGCTCTCCGATACGGATACGCTGGAGGACATTTTCGTTCGCTTCAATATGGACAGGCCGCAGGATTTTACCGGGCATAGCCTTTCCATGTCCGATGTCATTGTGCTGCATCGCGGCGAGCAGGAAACGGCGCACTATCTGGATCGCGGCGGCTATACCGAAGTGCCGGAGTTTTTACAGCCGGAGCAGGCCGCACAGCAGGAAGCACAGGTTGACGCTCCGCCAGTGGAACGACCACTGACAGAGTTACAGAAACAGGCTGTTGAAATTGCCAAGCGGTATGAAACGCTCTCCATGCAGGAGAAAATCGGCGTGATCGCGCAGGCGTTCGGCTGCACGTCCGGCACGATTGAAACCTCGCCCTGCACAGGAAAATGGCGCGGCACAAGCGATATTTCCCTTCGCTTTGATAACGGCAGCTCTCTGTTTTTAGGCAACCACATGACGCGGCAAGCCAAAACCAAAAAGGTACAGCAGGAGCTTGTCGATAGCGCATTGGTGCGGTATAACCCTGAAATCATCCGCGTTGCAAAGGAAACTGCTTATACCGCCCTCAAAGAACGCGAGCTTCAGGACAATGCCATTGCCGCAGAAAAGGGCTTGAAGCCCTACACGCTGCTGAATGTGGAGTTCAACGACGGCGCAGATCAGCAAAGCAACGGTTACATAGGTTGGTACTATGCGACGCTGGCGGTGGACGGAAAAATCTGCACGCACTTGGAAACGGGCTTGAATCACGACATTGCATCCGGCAGCGTAAGCCCGACACCCACGCGGGAAAATTACTACGCAGCCGGAGCGCTGAAAGAAAGTGATGTGGACTATGTTTTCAACAACGTCGGCTTTTCCTCTGTTTCCGGCCTTTACTCTCTGCATCTGAGCGACGCCGCACGGGAACGCGCTGAATTGGAGCTTGCGAAAAAGCTGATCGACGATTACTGCCGCGAAGAATTTCATTCCGGCGCAGATTTCAGCGACCTGTCCGCCGTTGGTATTGGACACACGACCGTTACGGATGATGAAGTCCCCATTCAGGCATACGCAAACCTGGCGGACTTCCGCATTGAAAAATATTTGGGTGATGTGCTGATTGAAAGCCGACAGTATGAATCGCTGGCTGCGCTGATCCAAGGCGAGCTGAACGATTTGGAGTTTGGCGACCTGACCTATGCGAGCGACGAGCAGATTGCCATGTTCCATGCCCAAGAGGAAGTGTCCGGCAAGGAAGCAACCTCCCTTAATCCTGCGGTGCAGCCCGTCGTGACGATTCTTTGGAGCGAGAGCGATAAGCTGCAAGAGGGTGAACAGCTCCCACTTGCCCGCGCCGACGCGCTCTTTAAGGCGCTGGACGAGGAAAAGCGTTCCGAGCGTGAGAAGCCCGGTTACACAGGCGGCTGGTACGATAAAACCAAATTCCGCATTGACTGCACATTCCACGGGGAACGTGACAGCTACGAGGGGCGGCAGGACTTTGGCGACGGGGACGGCGCTCTGATCGACCATATCCAAGCCTATCACGAATACTACGCCAAGGACGAGAGCTGGAAAAACTTTGTGCTGCACAACGAGGGCGCGGAAGCGTGGGAAAAGGACAAGGCCGAGCGCGCAACGCTTCTCACCGAGTTTGTACCGTATATGCGTCTGCATTGTAACCTCTCCGAGCAGGAGCGCACCGCTGCGGATATGCTGGAAAATGGAGAAAATCTGACGCCGGAGCAGACGGCATATTTTCATGCAGTTCTTGCTCATGTGGACGCTTGCCGGGAAAAGCTGAACGCTGGCGATTATCACTTGCCCGATCCGCCGCAGCTTTCCGATTTTGATAAAGAGCTTCAGGACTACAAAGCCCATGTAGAAAGTGAGATCGCACAGGAAGCCGAAGCCGCAGGCATGACCGTGGAGGAATATGCCGCCAATGGCTACGAGCCGCAGGAGCAGCCCGCCGACGTACAGGAGCAGCCGGAGAAAGCGCCGCCCGCAGATACCGCGCCGGAGCAAACCGCCGTCAGGTATTACACCATCAATGAGGGCGCTGCCCGCCGTGCCAACGATGCAAACAGCTACCGCGACTACGCCGCAGGCAGCGCCACCGCCGAATATCGGCAGATGGTAGATCAGGCAGCGGCGATTGCGCAGCGGCAGAAAGAGCGCGTCGATCCCATGTACCATGAGAAAATTGACGCGCTGCTGGACACCTACGCCCGCAAGCTGGCGGAAAATCTGAACGACCACTATGCCATTGAAGCCCGTGTTCCCTCGATCCTCGTTGCAGGCGGCAGCAATTTCCCCGTTCGCAAGAAAGAGAAGCAAAACGCCGCCCGTGACCGCAATATGCAGGAATGGCAGGATGTTCAGGGGATTTTGGACAAGATCCGCAGCACAGGCATGGGCGGTATCAGCATGGATGACCCGCAGGCAGCGGCAAAGCTGGAAGCCAAGCTCGTCAAGCTGGAATCGGCGCAGGAAACCATGAAAGCCGTCAACGCCTATTTCCGTAAGAATAAGACTTTGGAGGGCTGCCCCAGTCTGACGCCGGAGCAGATCACCAAATTGCAGCAGGAAATGGCGCAGTCCTGGCATCTGGATAAGAGCCGGCCGTATCCCGCCTATATGCTCTCCAACAACAATGCCGAGATTCGCCGCATCCGTGGGCGCATTGAACAGGTGCGGCAGCATGAGGACACCAATTTTGCCGGATGGGAATTTGACGGCGGGCGCGTGGAAGCAAACAAAGCGGATAACCGTCTGCAAGTGTTCTTTGACGGCAAGCCGGATGAAGCGGCGCGGGACGAGCTGAAAGCAAACGGCTTCCGCTGGGCACCCAGCGTCGGCGCATGGCAGCGCCAGCTTAATAAAAACGCATACTACGCCGCAGGGTACATTTCCTGTATTCAGCCTATCTCCGGGGAAAAGCCCATTGACGTGCAGCGCAGCGCCCAGCAGCAGGAATCCGCTGCCCCTGACGCCCACCTGACCGGAGAGCGCATTTCAACGCCGCGCGGCAGCTTCCATGTTGCCGATATGAACCGTGAGCAGATGGAAGCCGCAGGCTATGGGTATCACCACAGCACCGATGACGGCAAGTACCTTATCATGGGCAACGGCACACAGGCCTTTGCCATTGCCGCCGAGCAGCGGGAACAGGAAAACTATATGCGCACGGCGGAGCTGTCCACCGAGCAGAACTACAATATGATTGACGGGCAGATCAACAACACCCCGTCCGTGGACGAGCTGGAAGAAAAGGCAAAGCGCGGCGAGGTGATTTCGCTCTCTGCGCTTGCCGCAGCGGTCAAGGCCGAGGACAGCAGAACGCCGCAGCGCGACCCGGACGGCAAAAAGCCGTCTATCCGCGCACAGCTCAAAGCAGATCGTGTGCAGTCCGGCAAGCCGCAGCAGCGGGAAAAGGAACAGGAAACCAAGCGGAGCATCCGGCAGGCTTTGGAAATGGAGTGACCTATGAATAAATTTGAAAATGTGGATGTGCTGGCATCCCTGCAACAGATCATGCAGCAGAACACAGCCGCCTTTCAGAATGATTTTGACATCGACAAGAAGATTCTGACACAGGCGGCAAAGAGCAAAAATGCCGAGAATAAGGTCTATCTATGGTTTTCCCGCCCCAACGGAACGCATTGTCTGCGGGAACGGGACGTGTTTCTGCGCGGAACGCGGGAGCATAATACGTTCCGTTTCTACCATGAGCAGACCAAGGAGCGTGTACTTGCCTATGCCGTGGTGCTGTCCGGCATGGAGAGCGGCAAGGTAAAAGGCAGCATTTATGAGCTGGACTATGCAGCGAAAGCCAAGCTTGCAATCCAGACCGCCTTGCGGACAGACAATAACCGTCTAATCTATGAAAACGGCTCACGGGAGCTGCCCAAGGAATACCGCTTTGAAGCGACGCCGGATCGGGAGTACGGAAAGTTCGTGTGCTATGAAGCTGTGCCGCATGACCCGGACGCGCTGCGGGATCTGTTGCGCGACGAGAGCCGGAAGCGTGAACGGCTGAAACCCGGCAATTTCAAGGAGCATATCGGACGGCTCTCCGACGAAAAGGTGCTTGCCGAAGCACAGCGCCTTTCGGCGGCGTTTCAATCCCTGCAAGCGCCCAACAGCCCCAACGGAACGCATTTTGTAGTAGAAGTGTCGCCGTGGTTTGAGCGTATCGCATCCAGCAAGGAACATGAGCGGCTATTTGCATTGCTTCCGTATAAGACGCTGTATCTTTCCTCCGTCAAGGACAGACACGGCGTTTTCGCTTTTATCAGCAAGGACGAGCGGCGCGATCTGCCGCTGCGCAAGCAGCGTCCCTCTGTCCGGGCGCAGCTCAAGGAGGGACAGTCAAAAAAGACCGCTGCACCGAAAAAGGCAGCGGCAAAGGCGAAAGACAATGATTTGGAGGTATGAGCATGGACAATGTTTCGTTTACCATTGAGGAAGAAAACCTGATCTGCATTTATCACAAGCACGACCACCGCAGAACGATTGCGGCGATTTCCGACGCGCTGCCGGATATGGACGCAGATATGCGCCCGCTGGCAGAGCAGACGATCCATAAGCTGCACAACATGACCGACGCAGCATTTGAGGAAGCGCAGTTCACCATGACGCTTTCCGACGCAGAGTAAAAGACGACGCGGGGCGCGGCAGCCGATGATGGCTGCTGCGTCCCGCGTTTTTATTTCTTGTAATGAAATTCAATGGAGTTTCCGCTGATTGGGGAAAACTTTACATATTGCCCCACAAGATTTCGAGCCTTTTCTCCTATGATAGAGCTATCAACTCCCGAAATAGTAGGCACAACTGAATACAAATCGACTGCGTAAACCTCGGATATTTTATCAGAAAGAGGTATTTGGGCGTTTCCACTCTTAACAACGATGTTGTTGAATGAATACCTGCCATTTATCTTTCCAAAAAGCTGGTAGTTATCTGGTAGATTTGTTGAAATGTATATCCCATCATGCTTTATATTGAGCTTAAAATCAACTTCAATTTCTTTTCCAGCATCCGGCATAGGTTTTTGCATATCTAATGGCAACGGTGGGATTTCTCCTAATCTTATAGGTCGTCCTCGGTATTTCCATGTATAAAACTCATCCTGCGCTAAACCGTTCCCCAACATTCCCCAAAATGCAATTAGTTTTTTGTGGCTTTCTGAAAGGCTATCGGTAACGTGGCATCGTTCTGCATCAAGTTTTTGGAATTTATAGATTGCGTCTAATACACTGATACCACAATATTGTGCTGCATCTATGAACACTAAGTCATCTCCTGCAAAGGGACCATATTTATCAACATACATATCGCCATAGTGATCCACAAACTGCAAAACCAAATTTCCCACTTTATCGTGGTCGGCCTGTTCGTTCAAAGAAATATCACTCATAAACCCGTTTACGCTGTTTGATATTTGTCTGCCGTGTTTCAAATAGAGAGTAGCCCGCACATCAGTAAACAGTCGATCAACCGAGATGTTCGGAGTTAAGATATTGTCGCATAACGCTTCTGTAAAATAGCTTATTGCTGGAGTGCAACCAGAGCAATCTCCAAATTGCGTGGCGTAGGCTATGTATGTATCTTGTGGCGCGACCATTTCCGAATAATTACAAGCATAATCTGGCTTTAATTTGTCGCGGCAGGCATCAACAATTATCAAGAGCTTCACTTTTCTTTTGAAAAGCGGTTGGATTCGTTTGAGATTAAATGCGCTATCTTCAATAGACATTCTTGCATCCAAGCTATTCCCAAAATCCACAGGATACAAATAGTTCTCGCCTTTGCTGTGTCCGCCATGTCCAGAGAAATATACTACATTCAGAGAATCACACGGAGCTGTATCTGCAAATTCAGTTATCTTTTGCTCCATATCTTTCAAGCAAAGATCCATATATGAAACGGTTTCAAACTGTAACTGCTTTAATCTCTTTTCTAATGTCTTTACATCAATTTCTGTGCTTGGTAGATCGTTTGCTGTAATTGAAGCGCTTCTATTGTAGTGGAACATTCCAAAAAGAATTGCTCGTTTTTTCATAAAACCCCTCCGTATTTTGAGAAGAACCAACTTGTTTATGCTGTACTTGCATTTTCCGGTCACGCTTTCAAACTCGTTTTTCATAACTGGCAGGGAAAACATACGCCCCTTGCATCCTCCACGCTGTAAAGCCGCTCTCAGCAAGGCATACAGGCACTCTAAGCCGTGACTTTGCGCTTGCTTTCAGCTATCCCGTGCGCGTAGGTGCAGCGCACCGACCACGAGGAACACCAGACCGAAAATCACCCAGCCCCAGATGGGATCATGCTCCGAAATGAAGTAGGCCAGCAGCCCGAACACCGCTGCATAGATCAGCGTGAGCAGTCCGCCGACGAGCCAGAAGCCGATGCTGGTATTTTGCAGCCACAACAGCAGCAGAAATGTTGCAATGCCGATCACAAGGCACAGCGCCGGATGAATTGCGGTGAACTGATTGCAGCATACTCCGGCGGCGATGCCGAGAGCGATGCTGTCAAAGAGAATGATATGCCCAAAGAATAGTCCGATCACCGAGCAGACAAGCCCAATGAAAAGCCCAATCGCCATAATCGCGCCCTGCGCTGCCAACCAACCCATAAAGAAGCCTCCTTTCGTTTACGCCATGATTGCGTCCATAATCGTCTGAATGGTATTACAGGTATCGTCAAAGGAAATGTCCTTTGCGTACTCATACTCGCGGCTGTATTTCTCCCACAGTCTACGGAGCGTATCGCTTTCGCGGATCTCTTTCATAATCTCCGGGTAGTCTGTCAGGATCGTGCCGCTGCCGCGTTTCTGCGTCGTTCGTTCCAGTGCCCGGCGCAGCGTCGCTTTGTCACATTCCGCGCCGCGCAGCGCGTACAGGATATGTACGTCGTAATAATCTCTCGGACGGGTATTCGCAATGTTGCGGGACAGCACAGTTTCCAGCTTTTCCGCCAGTACCGTTTCAAGGTTGTAGGCAAGAATACTGATCGTGCGGTCATCGAACAGCAGGGAGAATGTGTATTCCACCTCACGGGGCGTTATCATGTCGCCCGTGGTGACATCCACCGTCAGCGGTACGCTGATCGGCGGATAGTTCGCTTTCAGCGCGACCCGTATGCCGGGGTAATCGTCGGTTTCCCGAATGTCAGAGATGCCGATAACCTCAAACTGCACGTCGTCGGCGATCTGGACAGCGCAAATCTCTGTAAAGATTTTGCGGATTGCTTCATGCGTCAGGGTGAAGCCCTTGATCGTTGTGTCCAGATCCATTGTTGCCCGCGTGTCCAGTCCCACAATGGCGGAGATCAGGAATCCGCCTTTGAGAATGAAATTGTTCTTATAGGGCGAGAGCGAGATCCGTTCCAGCAGCCGTTCCAACATATAGTTCTGCATGACGAGCTGCGCCGAGATATGCTTCTCTGCCGCTTTGTTCTTGATAAAGGCTTTCAGTTGCATCGGATTTTTTGTAATCATAGCAAAACCTCCATGTATCGCAGCACCTTGGGCTTTACGCGAAGCTGGTCTGCGTACTGCATCAGTTTGTGAATATTCTTATCTTTGGACGCTGCATAGCGTTTCATAGCTTCTCCGACGATCTGAACATCGCTGCCGCTGCCGCGCAGAATGTCACACAGCGTCCGTTCCAAATCATAAACACGAATTGGATTGCCGGATGGGGATTCAATTTCAATTCTGCCGAACTCGTAGTTTTCCGGCACAACGCGCTTGATGATTAGGTTCTCCTGCTTCAAGGACGGGGCATTGTAGCCCTTGGGAAAGGTCATCGTATATTTCGCCGGGGTACGGTCTGAATAGCCCAGCAGATACAGAGCGGTATCGTGCGAATAGATTCCGCGCCCATACTTGCGCTGCAAGAGGTAGAAATCGTCCTCCCATGCGCTGCTACGCACATACAGACCGCGCCCAAAGCGGTACATCTCGCCGCTCTTAACAAACTCCTGTAAAACGCTGCGGTGCAGCCCGGCTTCCGTCACCTGCGCTGCGGTGATCGTGCCGTCCTCCGACGCTTCCAGCAGTTCTTCGATTTTCTCCTTGGCGTTCATGCTTCTCACCTCGCTTTGACAATCACACATTATATTATAGAGAAATAATGTGCGGTTGTCAACTGCGAAACGACGAACACACATTAAATTACTTGAAAATAATGTGTGAATGTCAGAGAAGCTACAATGCTTTGTCCTGTTCCTGCCCACGATTGGGGGACAGGATGCTGTCGATGTTCTGCTTGACGGCATCGTATTCCCGCATACGTTTTTTCAGGCTTCCGTACTCAGCGTACAACCGATCCTTTTCTTTGGACAGTCTGGAATATTCCTCGCGCAGCTTGGCAAGGTCGGGGAGCTTGTCACCGATGCCCGCTGCTTTCAGCGCCCGCGCCGACGCTTCAAAGAGAATGATTTCGCGCTCACGTCCGCGTAGATACTTTTCCTTGTCACGGGATTTTTTGTATTCGCTATACAGCGGCTTTAGCTCTTTGTAGGTGGCGGTATGCTTTATCAGCAACGCCAGATCAGACAGGCGGCGTTCTGCTGCTTTTAGCGCAGCGGCAGTCTGCTCGTTGCTGTCCTGAAGCACCGTGATCTTCTGCTCCAAATCGGTATAGTGGGAAATGCCGTGCTGGTCGAGAAATACCATTGTGCGGGCGGCGCGTTTCAGGTTTTCGATTTTTGCCCAGCGTTCATAGCCTACGGATTGCTGCGCCTTGATGCAGTTTTCAATGTCAATCAGCAGCGACACGCCGCTGCGTTCCGGCTTCGGCATTTTCAGAATGACTTTGCCCTTGATGCGTTCAGCTATGGCTTCCTCGGTGTAGGCTTCACCCAACGTCTTTGCGCGAGTAAATCGCTCCTGACTGGGAGCGCGGAATGAGATATACTTTCCTCGTTTGATTTCATACCCCTCGGCTTCCAACCGACGCAGGAGGTCGTCAAGGTCTTTGGAAATGGGAATGAGCCTGTCGATGGCGATTTTTAGCTTTTGCTTATAGCTTGTCCCTTTCCGCTGCGCGTCCCATTCGGCATACTGCTTGCCGCGCTCCGCGCCGGGCGCGACAACGGACAGCCCGTTTTCCCGGCATAGCCTGTCGCTGACACGGCGGATATGCGCGTAGCTTTTGCGGTTGGAAATGTACTTCTTATGCTCCGCAAAATCCACGGCACAGAAAATAATATGGTTATGGCAATGCTCCTTGTTGATGTGAGTAGCAATGACATACTCATACTTGCCGCCGAGGATTTCATCGGCAAGCTGCCGCCCGATCTCGTGGGCTTGCGCATAGCTGACCTCACCCGGCTCAAATGCCTGTATCAGGTGGTGGGCGAGATTGTTGCCTTTCTGCATGGCAAGCAGCCGTGTTTTTTCAAACTCAAGGTCTGCGGTTTCCACGGCGCAGCCGAACGAGGACACCAGCAACTTATCGTCGGTCTTTGCAGGATCAGCGATATAGTCAATGGCTTTTTTCAGGGTGCTTTTGATAGGATGGATCTTTGTAATTGCCATATCTCCGCCATCGCCCCCTTGATGTCCTCAATGTCCTGCGCATAGAGCGTTCCCGTAGCGTTCACGCGCTTTGCAATCTGATTGATGTTTGTGCCGATTTTTTGCAGCTCGGCGGTCATTGCTTTCATGTCGCTGTAATCCAGCCGGATCACATATCCGTCTATGAGCATTTTCCGCGCATAAACGGAAAAACAGCCCGTTCCCATCTGCTGCATTTTACGCTCGATCATTGCCCGTTCCTCGGCAGTCACAGGAACGCGCAGCACAATATTCCGCGTTCGGTTTGCCATTTGTTCACCGTCCTTTCCGCTCCGAATAAGGGTTTGGGATTATCCCAACAAGCAAAGCACAGACGGGTGCTTTTTCGGGAGTGTGGCTACACTCCCTATGCTTGCTATCTACTCCATACCCCCACCGAAAGGCGGTATTTGTTGCGCGTTCTTTTGATTTTGGACGCAAAAAAAGATTGCAGCCGCCATGCGCTGCAATCTCCTGTTTCCCATATTGTGAGGTTAGTCCTCTGCTTTTTCGACTTCCGTTATCTCCCTTGCCGTTGCGGTTACAATCCGTATGCCTTTATCGCTCATACCGTCCAGCAGCGCGTCAAGCTGCCGCCGCCCGGTGGATTTCTCCGCATTGCTGTTCGGGAAGAAAAATTGATCTACCGAAATATGATACCGGGTTACAAGGTCATAGAATACCTGTAAACTCGGTTGCTGTCCCTTGTTCTCGATATTCGCAAGGTATCGCGGGGATATATATAACTCGTCGCTTACCTTTTTCCGGCTCTCGCCGTATTCTTTTCTCGCGGCTTTTATGGCTGCCCCGAAAGCCTTAAAATCGTACAATGGTACAGGTCTTTTTGCCATTATTCATTCACCCTATTACATTCTATTGTTCACCTTTCCTCTTGGATATGTCTACACAATTCATATCATTGGCTTAAATACTTCCAGTTGTTCGTGCTTTGCTTATTGCTATTATTCGCTCGACCGTATATAATATATCATGGTAGGTTTTAAGCAGAAAGGACGGGTGCTTGTATGGAATATATATCTTGTGCGGAAGTGGCGGCAAAATGGGGCATTTCCGAAAGACGGGTGCAGAAACTTTGCGAGGGTGAGCGCATACCCGGCGCGGTAAAGTTCAGCCGCATTTGGTTGATACCCAAAGACGCGGAAAAGCCTGTTGACGGGAGAAGAATAGACAGTAAGATAATTGATAAATAGTTGAAAAATGAGCACTACACTTAATTGTTAGGAGGTGTGTAAAGTGGGAACAAAAATCTTAATCGCTGACGATGAAAGCGACATTGTTTCTATGCTCGGCAGCTTTTTTGAAAGCAAGGGCTTTCGTGTCCTGCCCGCTTTCAATGGTGCAGAAGCACTAAAGCAAGTGGAAAAACAACCGGATATTATTTTGCTTGACATCAATATGCCCGGAACAGACGGGTTAGAAGTTTGCAAGCGTATCCGCGATCACATATCCTGCCCGATCCTTTTTCTGACTGCTCGAATCGAAGATACAGATAAGGTAAAAGGCTTTACTGTTGGCGGCGATGATTACATTGTGAAGCCCTTTTCACTTATGGAACTTGAAGCGCGGGTGCGCGCTCATCTGCGCCGGGAAGCACGACACAATTTTGAAGCACAAGTCAAGTTTTCCGGTGATTTGACGATTGACTATTCAGAACGTTGCGTGTTCTTTGGCGATAAGCGTGTCGGTCTTGCAAAAAAGGAATTTGATATTGTGGAACTGCTTTCTCAAAATCCAGGACAGATCTTTGATAAAGAACGGATATATGAGCGTATTTGGGGTTATGACAGCGAGGGCGACAGCAGCGTTGTGGCAGAGCATATCCGCAGAATACGATCCAAAATCGCGGCATATACCGACCGCATATATATTGAAACGGTTTGGGGGTGTGGATACAAATGGGTCAAGTAAATTGCCGCAAGCACTATTTATCTCTCCGAAAAAGCCTTGTTCTCTATGTAATTGCCTTTGTTGTACTCGCAGTTTTTCTTTCCGTAGCCACTTTTTTTATTTGCGGCAGTGCTGCTGAAGATATTAGATCATCTTATCCCCCGTCCGGCGAAAAATATTATTTGACAAATGAACAGGGGGAACAGTTGGGCGACGGCGCTTACATCGGGACAGTGCCCGTCCCGATGTCTAAAGAGGACGAGCGTACCATTGCGCTACTGGAGAAACTTCCCATTGTTGCAACTCCTATCTATTCTGCATTCTGTATTATCGCTGCTGCGCTGCTGTTTTACAGAAACAGGCTGAAAAAGCCGCTTGTGGAACTGCGGACTGCTTCTGAAAAAATAGCGAACAATGACTTGGACTTTTCAATCGACTATGATAACAACGATGAATTGGGACAGCTTTGCGCGTCCTTTGAAATCATGCGGACAACCCTTGCGGACAATTTCTCTAAAATGTGGCGGCAAGTTGAAGAACGAAAAGCACTCAACGCCGCTTTTGCTCACGATTTGCGTACCCCTCTAACAGTACTAAAAGGCTATAATGAAATGCTGCAAGCCAGCGAAAATCCTCAAACACAAGAAACCGCCGCCATAATGGGCAAACATATCTCCCGTATGGAAAGCTATGTGAGCAGTATGAGCAATCTTAGGCGCATGGAAGATGCGCAGCCGGAGTACAAGTTGATAGACTTGCAGACAGTGGCATCTTCTTTGTATGACAGCGCAAAAATCGTATGTGCGAAAAACGGAAAAGAATTGATTTTACAAAATGACATGCCTGTTTCGCAGTTATCCCTTGATGGGGCCTTTGTTTCACAGGTCAGCAATAACCTGATCTCCAACGCGGTTCGGTATGCCCGGACTGCGGTGACAATCTCTTTTGCCTTGCGTGACAATGGCCTGCTGCTTTCCGTATCGGATGATGGAAAGGGGTTTGACAAAAACGGTCTGCAAAAAGCCACCAGTCCATATTACACAGAGGAAAGCAACCATTCCGAGCATTTTGGACTTGGGCTGTATATTTGCAAGCTGCTTTGTGAACACCACAACGGCTATTTGAAGATCGAAAATACTGCATCCGGGGCAAAGGTATCCGCCTACTTCAAATCTCCTGCCTTGTAGATAAAAAGTAGATATTTTCCCTCTATACTCTCCATGAAAACACATGGAGAGTATTTTTTTGCTCCCTATGGAGAAAGGGGCTTTTTATGGAATTAAAAACGATCGGACTGACAAAAAAGTTCGGTTCCAAAACCGCCGTGGACAATTTGAATATTACCTTAACAAATGGCGTCTACGGCTTACTGGGTGCAAATGGCGCAGGGAAAACAACGCTTATGCGTCTGCTCTGCAATATCCAAAATCCTACTTCCGGGAAAATTCTGCTGAACGGGAAAAACATTGTGGGGCTGGGTGAACGCTATCGCAATCTTTTGGGCTACTTGCCCCAGCACTTCGGATATTACCCGGATTTTTCAGCGTTTGACTTCCTGCTCTATGTTTCTGCCCTAAAAGGATTGGACGAGAAGGCGGCGCGGAAGAAGTCAAAGGAGCTGCTGGAAGCAGTAGACTTATCGAGAGAAAGTAAGCACAAAATCAAAACCTTTTCCGGGGGCATGAAGCAGCGTTTGGGGATTGCACAGGCCATGCTCAATGACCCCCATATTTTGATTTTAGACGAGCCGACGGCGGGGCTTGACCCGAAAGAACGCGTCCGTTTCCGCAATTTGATCAGCGCCTTTTCCAAAGACCGCATTGTGATCCTGTCTACGCATATTGTTTCCGATGTGGAGTTTATTGCGGAGGAAATCATCATGATGAAATCCGGGCAAATCATTCACTTTGGAAATCCGCAGGAGATCACTTCTGAAATCGACGGCCAAGTGTGGGAATGTACGGTTCCGACTGCCTATGCGGAAAAATACGCGGCTGCCTACAACACAAGCAACTTGCGAAACACCAGCGAAAACCAGACAATTTTACGGATCATTGGAGATCGTCCGCCGATGGAAAATGCAGTAAGGGTGCAGCCTACTTTGGAAGATTTGTACCTATTCTATTTCAAAGGGGGCTGTGAAGAATGAAAAAACTGATTCTTTTTGAACTGCGGAAAGTGTTTTCAAAGCGTTTGGCGCTCATCGCTCTAATTGGAATTATCCTGTTCTCTGCCTTGCTATCCTTTTCCACCTTTCAAAACAAATATGCTTTTGACGGTGTAAGTGCGGAAGGTTCAGGTAAAACGGCAGTAGAAATCGACAAGGGAATTGCCGCGAAATACGAGGGAATATTGACCGACGAAAAAGTACAGCAAATGATGAATGACTTTGCGCCGACCCATGATCTGCATGGTCTCAATGCGATGTACCTGTATCAAAACGCTACACAATCCGCTGCCTTTTCCCGATTTTCTGATAAAGAGGGAAATTGGAACGGATTAAGTGTTTCGGATGTGTTCGGTAATGAAGAAATCAAAATTGGCTATGTAGATGGTTGGCTTTCAACAAGTAAAAACATGGTGCGGGTTTTTATCGTGCTTGCTCTTGCGGTTATCATCATGCTTGCTCCGATTTTCTCCGGCGAGTATGAAGGCGTTGACAATATCATATTGACAAGCAAATACGGCAAAACCAAATGCGCTACTGCAAAGGTAGCAGCAGGTATTCTTACCGCCATTCTCACTACCGCGCTGGTTGCGGCTTTTAGCTTGCTTCTTGCTCTTATCTTTTACGGAACGGAAGGGCTGGATTGTAGTATTCTATTCGCTCCCAGCGACTATGTAGAGGGGTTCATTCCTTTCAATATCACTTGTGGAACGTTGCTAAAATATCAAATTCTTTTGGCGTTTACCTGTACTCTCAGCGTAACGGGAATTACGCTGCTTATATCTGCAATCAGTAAAAATCAGATTGTAGCTTTCGTTGCGTCTATGGCAACTTTTCTTTTTCCGGTGTTGCTGCCGATCACAGAAGCAAATCCGTTGTTCCGCTTGATTGGGCTTTTACCTTTGTATCATGTGCAAGCCGTTTCGCTCTTATCAGTGGAGCAAATGAATAACGGTATGCTGTATGCAGTGTGGGCAATCCCGACAGCATTGGTCTTTTTAGGAATTGACGCAGTTATCTCTCGCCGTGTATTTGCAAAGCACCAAGTTTCATAAATCATTCGCACAGAGCCGCTAACAGCAGATTTGCGCGAAGTTAGAGAACAGCAGCCTTGAAATATCAAAATCAAAGCCGCCGTTTTCCTTTTTGAAAAATGGATTTACGGGGGGTGTATTAAAGTCGCCTTTTTTAAGGACATGGCGGTATCTTGGAGGTATCGCCGTGTTCCTTTTCTTGCGACACAAATCGACAATTTTTAACTTATCAAAAAAAGCCTTTATCCGCCAGCGGGATATTTTGGCTATGTGTATGAACTGTCAATACATCTAAATATTGCTCACAATTCCTTTGCGCTCGTCCGCGTCTTGCGGGCGGGCGCATTTTGTTTATTTCAATTTATTTTTGAAAGGAGCAACAAAGAGCCATCTCCCGAACGGGTACGGAGCGAAAGGGGCAGAGAGGACAAGCCTTTAACTCCCGTCCTCTACTCCACGCGGGAAGGAGGTGAACTCTATGGAGCTATCT
>OHLY01000522.1_pt1 | contig 23795 bp, 10 predicted proteins | sample 1569251 | NCBI WGS metagenome assembly OHLY01 (sample SAMEA3879532, study PRJEB24766) | human gut metagenome | biome: human-associated habitat; feature: feces | place: USA | collected 1985/1987
AGGTTGCAAGGCTGTTTTCATAGCCCGAAACCTCTCTGCCCGCCATGGGATGAGCGCCGATAAAGCTGAAGTTGAATTCTTCTTTTTCAAGAGTGCGGCATATTTTTGTTTTAATTCCGCAACTGTCTGTTACAATACTGCCCGGCTTAAAAAGCGATTTATGCTCTTCTATAAAAGGAACAATCGCATCCGGATAGAAATTTACAAAGGTGATATCTGCCTTTGGGATAAGCTCGGAAAGCTCGCCGATTTCATCAACGGCGCCGTCCTCAAGCGCCTTTTCGGAAACGGATTGCGTTCTGTTCCAGCCCATAACATAATGATTTGTGTTTTTCTTAATGGTTTTGGCCAGGCTTGCGCCTATAAGCCCCAACCCCGCAATAAGTATTTTCATTTAAACCGCACTTTCATATTCAAAACGCTATATACTATATAATAATATATAAATTAAGATAAATCAAGAAATCTTAAAATAATTTATATTATCGCAATAAACGCAAAATCACTTAACAAGGTGCACATTTTCAAGCTTAATATCCTCTGCCTCAGCCCTTGCCGCGCTGCCTTCAAACCTGATAAGCTCCAGGTTTTCAACATCCTTGGCATCAATTGCGCTTGCATATTCATCGCAAAGAGCACCCCAAGAGGTTTTTGTTTTCATAACGGTTATATCCTTGGCATTTCTTATAAAAAACGCCGAGTTTTCATATTTTTCAACGCCCCAATCAAGGCACGGGCGCAAATCATAAGCACCGCAGGGCCATTTGCTTGTTTTGGTTAAGCAAATTCGGCAGTTTTCAAATGTTACATCCTCTATCGGATTTTCCGGGCTGCCGTGAATTAAAACGCCGTTTTCGCCCTTTGCCGTGATATTGAAAAAGCGAATGTTTTTAACCTTGCCGCTTTTTGTGTTTTCATCTCTGTTGAAGCTTGTTATCGTTATCGGCTCTGCCGTTCCCCACCAATCGGGGCAAAAGCGGCGCGTTTCGATAACAATGTTTGAATAGGAAACATTTTCAACATTACCGCCGTCTCTGATTTGAATGGAAAGGCCTCTGTTTGAGCGGCTGATGGTGCAATTTGAAACAATGATGTTTTTGAAATCGCCAACGCCCTCCGTGCCGATTTTTATTGCAGCGGAGGTGGACACAAGCGTGCAGCCGTCTATAATAACATTTTCCGTGGGGCCGTATTCACTGTTGCCCTTTGAGGTTTTAAGGCAAATGCAATCATCGGCGCAGGTTACATGGCAGCCCAAAATGCGCACGTTTGAGCAATGATCGGGATCTATACCGTCGCTGTTTGCAACATCAAGATCATTTAAAATTCTGATTCTGTCTATAAGCACATCATCGCAGCCCGCCGGATGAAGAGTCCAAAACGGAGCATCCTTAACCACAAAATCCTTAAAAGTGATATGATTGCTTTTTTCTATGTAAATCACCGTTGGGCGGGGATAAAACTCACCGGTAACATAATATTGATCCTTGCGCTGCACAAAGGCGTGGCCGTTTGCATCAATTGTGCCCTCGCCGCTGATTGTGCAATTATCCGCCTCAAAGCCATAAATGAAAACAAAGCTCGGCTTGCCCGTTACAGGGTTGCCGATAAGCGCCGTTTTCGGGTCGTTTATCAATTTATTGGGGCGAATATAGCCGTCTATATTAGAAGTGGCTTTAAGCACCGCGCCCTTTTGAATGTGCAAATTAACATTGCTTTTAAGGCGCACCGAATCACTGTAAAACACAAAGCCGCTTTGCAGCACAACCGTGCCCCCGCCGCTTTTTGCGCAATCATCAATTGCGTGCTGAATTGCAAAGGCATCATTTGTTTTACCGTCTCCGGCAGCGCCGTATTGCAGCACATTATATTCTTTCATATTCATTTCCCCCGTTTCCGCGCCAAAAACGCCAAACTTTTTCGCATACAATAATATCACACCTTTTTGGGTTTGACAAGTAAAATAAGATATGATATTATATAGCCGTAAGCAAAGCTGCCAGGTATTCCTCAGTTCAACGGAATGCAAAGGCAGCTAATTTTATGCTTAAATATTTTTAAATGGTGAAATTATGAAAAAATATGATGTTGCAATAGTGGGCGCAGGCCCTGCCGGTATTTTTACCGCAATCGAAATGATTAAAAAAGGCAGCAAAAAAAGCATTATAATAATTGAAAAGGGCAAATCCGTTGAAAAAAGAAAATGCCCCAAGGCAGTAACAGGCAAATGCATGAATTGCAAGCCCTATTGCCACATCACAACAGGATTTTCCGGAGCCGGTGCGTTTTCGGACGGTAAACTTTCGCTTTCCTATGAGGTGGGCGGCAATCTGCCCGAGCTTATCGGCGAGGATTTGGCGCAGGAAACGATTAACTACACGGATAAAATTTACCTTGAATTCGGCGCAGACACTCATATTGAGGGTATCGGCAACACGGAAGAGGTTAAGGAGATTCGCAAGCGCGCCATTCAGGCGGGACTTAAATTGGTTGACTGCCCGATTCGCCATTTAGGCACGGAAAAGGCACACGACCTTTATTTTGACATTGAAAAATATTTGATTGCACAGGGCGTTGATATTTTGTTTGACAGCCAATGCAGCGATTTAATTTTGGACGGCGAAAAATGCCTCGGCGTTCGCCTTGAAAACGGCGAGGAAATTTATGCGGCCGACACCGTTGTTGCCACAGGCAGAAGAGGCGCAGATTGGCTTGAGAAGCTTTGCGCAGACCACGGTATCGCCCATCAGCCCGGCACGGTAGACATAGGTGTTCGTGTTGAGGTGCGCAACGAAATTATTGAAAAAATCAACGATGTGCTTTATGAATCAAAGCTTGTGGGCTATCCGAAGCCGTTTAAAAACAAAGTGCGCACATTCTGCCAAAACCCCGGCGGCTTTGTGGCTCAGGAAAATTATGATAACGACCTTGCCGTTGTTAACGGCCATTCATATAAAGAGCTTAAAAGCCAAAACACAAACCTGGCAATTTTATGCTCCCACAACTTCTCCGTGCCGTTTAACCAGCCGATTGCATATGCGCAAAAGGTTGGCGAGCTTACCAATATGCTCGGCGACGGCCATATTCTTGTGCAGCGCTTCGGCGATATTCTTGAGGGCAAGCGCACTTGGCAAAAGGAACTTTCGCAAAGCAACCTGCGCCCCACTCTTCCCGATGCGGTTGCAGGAGACATTACGGCGGCAATGCCTTATCGCGCAATGACCAACATCATCAACTTCATTCACGCAATGGACCATGTTGTGCCCGGCTTTGCGGGCGACGAAACCCTGCTTTACAGCCCTGAGCTGAAGTTTTATTCAAACAGAGTTAAGATGGACACGGATTTCAACACAAACATTCAGGGGCTTCACTGCCTCGGCGATTCAAGCGGATGGACAAGAGGCTTGATGATGGCTTCCGTTCACGGCGTTTTGATGGGCAGAAAGCTTGTTTAACACAATAGCGCATTGAAGCAACCGAAAATTTTGTGCAGCCGGCGATTTTCGCCGGCTGCTTTTCTGTTTCGCTGCGGCGAAATAATAAAAGGAGACTCCGAGGAGCCTCCTTTTATTATTTATTTGATTTGCCTTTAATCTCTTTTGGCTTTTGATTTTGATTAAAGCGCTTTCTGATTTTTTCCTTTTCGGCCTGCTCATGCTTTTTATAGGAAAGATAATAAAGCCAAATGAGCACAGCCACAACAACTGCGGCAAGAATGCCGGCACCGATTTTCAGACCGGTGGTGAGCTTATTTATATTTTTCAAGCCGGCCAAAACAAAGCCGACATCAACATGCACGCTGCCTTTTTCCTCGGAATAATAGGTGCCGTTTGAAAGATACATTTTTTCGTGCGAGGTGTCGCCGCCCGGATAATAATAATACTTCAATGAATTAAGCACATTGCTTGTTTCGGCATCGTAAACAAAATCGGGGTTCTTTTCTGCATAGAAAGTGATTCCCGTGGCATCATCAGTCAACTGCGAGGGCACGAATTGATTAAAAAGCTTATATTGATTTGAATCGCTTGAAGCCCAGGCAACGGCGATAATCAGCGCAATTATAACAACAGCCAGCACGGCGATTGCGATAATTCCGCCCTTATGATTTTCAAACATTTCCTTTGCGGATTGCCTGATTATTTTTTTATCAACGGAAGCGGCTTTTGCCGCTTTTTTATTATTTGCCATTAGGTGCATTAACCTTTCCGACTGCAAAATAAATAAGGCAAGCCCTGCGCAGCCGTGCAGGAGCAAGGCGGCATTTGCCGCTTTTTTATTTTATCATAAACGCACTGTAAGGTCAAGCGGCAAGAGTTGTTAATTCACGGCGAAACGGGGGTGAACTTGTGAGGAGCACTGTTGCAATGCCGTATACCACTTGTTTCCAACCCCTTATCCGAGCGCTTGAGCCACTTCCCGCGAGGAGAAAGGCGAATTTGTTGCCAAAGCACCGTTTAAACTGAATAGCGGATTCCCGAAATGCGCTTGCATTTTGGGGAAAAGGATAAACAACCGCCATGCCTTTTGTGGTTTGAAAAGCAAATTGCATCGGCACGGTGCTTGTTTCGGCGCCGTGGAACGGCAATATATGTTGCAACGGTGCTTTTAGCAAAAAAGGCGCAAAAAAAGAGGGCGCCGAAGCGCCCTCCCAAATCTTGCGATTTAATTTTGCAAATTTCCGTTTTCTTGCGGGAAAGCGGAAAACAAGTTGCAGAAGTTACTTAGAACTCAATGTAGCCTTCTTCTGTGGATGTTGTGATAACATCAACAGAGAGGAACTGCTCAACTTCTACAACGGGCTTTGTGTAAACTTCTTTCATTATGAAAGACCTCCGTTTAGTTTATTGATACGGCAGAGCCGAAGCCCTGCCGATTTCATGCTTAAACTAAATTAAGCACCGAGAGTAGCAGTTTGCGGTTCTGCGTAAATTACCTGTGACACACCGTCTTTTTCAACGATGATGTATGCACGAGCCGAAACAGAAGAAGCAGTTGTCTTAAGAGTAAGAGCGAACTGGCCGTCTGCTGCGGTGTTGCTGTTCTTATAGATGTAAGCGCCGTTGCCTACATTTTCAAGAACGAGTGAAGCTGTGTCAGCAACATCCTTGCCGAATACGAAGCCGGATTCAAGAAGATTGTAATCTTCAGGAACGGAACGTGTTGCAAGGAATCTTGCCTTGTTAGCTGCAAGCTTTTCAGCTGCAACTGCGGTTACAACGGGCTGAGCTGTTACAGCGCCTTCAACAAATTCAACGTTAACATCAGCTGTTACGAAGAATGTGTATTCGTTGCCGTAAGCGGCATCCTTGCCGTTGATCTTCCATGTGCCTTCGTTAGCTGCCTTAACAGTTACCTTAGCATCATGAGAAACAGTTGCCGTTGTGCCCATATCCTGGCCGCCAACAGCGATTGTGCAGCCTTCCGGAACCGTTACGGTGTAGGAAGCAGCCTCATCCTTAGAGTAAGAAGCAACTACTGTTGCAGCACCATGGAGAGCCTTAACTGCATCAAGATCCATGCTCCAGCCCTTGAAGGTGAAGCCCTTATATTCATAAGGAGTAGGCATAGCATCAAGTGCTGCTACTTCTTCATTGCTGAGCTTAGCGATAACATTGTTGAACTGGTCAACGAATGTTACGTTGAATGCCTTAGCCTCATCTGCTGCGAATACAGGTGTGTAAGTTACATCTGCGAAAGCAGCAGTTGTGTAAGTAGCCTGGTTAGAAACGAGCTTGCCGTTTACTTCCCAACCAACGAACTTAGCGTTTGCAGCGGGAGTTGCGGTGAGGGTGTATTCCTTCTCATAAGCAACCTTTTGAGCTGCGCCTGTTGTAGCCTCGCCGTTAAGAGTTGTTGTGCCCTTATCGGAAGCATTAACAGTGATCATAACGCCTGTTGCAGGGATAACCTGACCCTTTTCAACTACATCGTTGCAAGCTGCGCATACAGAGTCGCCTGTGTAGCCGTCTTCGCCGCGAGTTGCTTTCTTAGCATTAACGCCTGTTTTGATTTCGCCGACATGGTTGTTCTTATCAATAGGAGTTTGCTGCTGAGCAACGATTACAACATTACAATCTGCGCAATGAGAACCTGCTGTTAAACCGGTTGCAACGCAAGTTGCAGCAACAGCATCGTCTGTTACGATATTTGTATGGTTGTTAGGATCGAGATCTTTATACTCGGTCTTTGTTTCGCCGCATACGCAGCTGTAGTGAATTTCGCCCGGAACTGTGCAGGTTGAATCGGTTTGGCTTGTTACCTTCCAATCATGAGCACTTGCATCTGCAGGAATTACCTCGCCGCCTGTGGTGTAGCCGCAAACAGAGCACGTTTGAACAGCTGTTTTACCAGGTGTTGTGTGAGTTGCGGGAACTGCAGCTTCGGTTTCGTGCATATCGCAATCAACGGTGTTTACCGTTTCGATTTCATCATAGGTTGTTGTGCCTTCAACGAAATCCGGCCAAGAATAAGTCTTGGTGGTGTGTTTGCCTGCGCCGTCCGATTTGGGTCCTACTGCCGGTGTGTTCTCCGGAGCTGTTGGTGCTTGACCGGCAGTAACAGTAACAGTTTCTGATTTGCTGCCGCCAAAATAGTTGTAAGTATAAGTTACATCTGTTGAGGTTTCTTCAGGCTGAAGACCCCATTCAGGCATAATGAACTTAGTTCTGGGTGAGGGACCTGTTTCCTGGTCATTAGTTGCACCATAAACAACAAGGTCCTTATCATCGGCACCGGGAGTTGTGTTAATGAATGTATCGCCCGAACTATTGTAAAGAGGAAGTGCCTCTGTTAAATCAACTTCATCAGTCTGCATTTGAAGACCGAAAGCTGCAAGGAACTGACCCTTATAGATAGATTCGGTATTTTCTTCGTCTTGCTGATAAGAATTCGGCCAAGGTTCATGAGGAGTTGCGTTAAGAATAACAGCAAGTGACTGAACGCTGGCACGAAGGTTGATACCACTTACATCGGAAGCGTCAATATCGGTGTTTGAGTCGCCCCATGTTCCAAGAACACAAGATTTACCGGCTGCTTCGCCAGTTGTAAGCTTATTTTTTTTGCCTGCATAGCTTGCAGGGATAACATCGTTATTTGCAAGGCCTTTTGCATATTTCCAAATGATGGAAAGACAGTCTGCCGTGTCAACATTTTCAACTGTAACAACAAGTGCAAATGTGCCGTCTTCCGACTTAAGGTCAGACTTCTTTAAGTGTTTCAAATCATATGTGGGAACTGCACCCGATTCTACTACATCATAGTAGTAGTTGGATGTGTAACCCCAAGAATCGGTGCCGTCATAATCCACAACATAGGTGTGAAGAACAACGTCATCGTCATAGCTGTATCTGCCGTCTGCATTATCCGGATTCGGGAGTGCGAACGAAGTGAGAGGGAAGCTGAAAGCCACCATCAATACAGAGAGCAACACAGCCAAAGCTTTTTTAAAGCTTTTCATTAAATTACCTCCGCTTAACTAACAACAGTATCTGTGTAAGTAAGGTTTTCTGAACTATATCCTGCAAAAGCAAGATAAATTTGCTTGTCTTTAGTATTTATGGTTCCGTTTCTGTCAAGGTCAACGCCGACATCATAACCGTCATCCTCAGACCTAAAACCGGAGAGGCTTATATATGACGATTTATCCTTAGCGTTGATAGTGTTGTTACCATCCCAATTGCAGGCAACAATGCCAACCATTGTTGAAGATTCAACATCGGAATCTGCCACCTCAATTGTGAAGGTGCGCGTGAAGCCGTATTTATAAGAAACGGTTGCGGTGTAAGAGCCGGCAGGAACATTATTAAAAATGAACTTTCCGGATTCATCCGTTTCCGCCGTTACCGTTTCGCCGCCGACTTCAACAGAAACCTGCGCCCCTGTTACGGGGTAGGAGCCATATTCATCGCTCGGCGCAGCTAATACGCCGATATATGCCGACACCGAATGGCCGGTGGCCAATTCGGGAGAGAGGTCACACTTCATGGGATGAACCTCTCCGTTAAAATCGGATGCCGTGCTTAACGCATAGCATTTATAGAAATACGATGTTCCCGAAACGGTTACATCGCCGTAATCCACTTCGATAAAGGTTCGATTTGGATTTGTGTCTACCTGCAAAGCAGTGTTCATATCTACAGCGGTATCGTTATTATCAGACACAGTTACATTGATTCTTAACAATTCGGCACCGTTTGCGGCGAGAGCCGAATTTGAATCATAATTGCCCGAATTATAGGCAAACACAAAGGAACCGTTTGAAAATTCACTTTGCACCGCATTTATATTCAGGCCGGTGGCCGAGGCGAGGGGCAAAGACCCATCGGAAAAGGCCAGGAGCGCCGGGTCATAAGAAGCGGTGAATTGCATTTGAGAGATTGATGCAAGATCATCAACCCGCAAAACCATTTCATATGTGCCGGGCGTTAATGCATTGCCGTCTGCTGTTTGGCCGGAGGAATCCGTGAATTGCGCGAACATTACCGGCATCTGCGTGCCAACAGAAGAAATCGGACCATCTGCGGCCGCTCCGTATATATTAAAAAACGATATGATTAAAGTGCAGGTAAGAACGGATGCCAATGCAACCGATAATTTCCTTTTGAATTTTTCAAGTTGCATTAAACAGCTTCTCCGTTAAAACAAATTTTCGCATAACGCGAATATCGGCCGAACATTCGGCGGATTGCTCCGCCGAATGCCCGATAAAATCAATATATGTTAAACAAAAGCACACACTTATTATTTAACAGTTACATCCGTATAGCTTACATCGCTATCTTTGTAACCTGCAAATGCAAGATAAATAGCTTTATCCTTGGTGTTGATTGTTCCGTTTCTGTCAAGGTCAACGCCTACATCGTAGCCGTCTGAACCCTGTCTTGTGCCGGAAGCAGCCAAGTAAGACGATTTATCCTGTGCATTAACAACAGTATTGCCATCCCAGTTGCAGGCAACGATACCTACCATGGTTGAAGAAGCAACATCGGCACCGTTTACGGTGATGGTGAAGGTTCTTGTGAAGCCATATTTGTAGGTTACGGTTGCTGTGTAAGTGCCATCCGGAACATCCGTAAGAGTGAACTTACCGGAATCATCGGTGGTTGCCGTAACAGCCTTGCCGTTTACATCAATGGAAACAACTGCGCCTGTTACTGCGTACTTACCTTCTGTATCCGTAGGAGTTGTCATTGCGCCGATATAAGCAGATACGCTGTGGCCGGAAGATACCGGCGGCTGAGGTTCAGCGGATTTTTCCGTGAGTCCGTTTTCTGCAAGCATAAGCTTTTGCCTCATTGTATAGAGGTTGGAAATGCAAAGCGTGTAGTTATCCTTATCGGAAGGAACGAACGGGGAAATATCCTGGTGCTTATAAAGGCCCGACTGGAAGTTTACTGCATCAACAGCATCATAGAGTGCATCAATAAATGCAGACCAGCTCTCATCCGAATAGGTTACGCCATCCGGGTTGGAGGATGCTGTGTAAGTGGTGTTGCCAACAGTGTAAGTTTTAGCATCGGGATCTGCATCAATTGTTGAAATATCAAGCGAAGCAGAGCCTGTGCTGTTCTTACCGGCAACCGCGCAACGGATTTCCTGCTCAAGCTGAGCCGGAACATAGCCACGCTCAAGAACCTTTGCCATATAATCGTTGAAGTTACGAAGAGCTTCACGAAGTTCAAAGGTGGAAGCGGTGGAGGTTACGACAGCCTTGCTGTAATCAACAACGGCTTCGAAATCTCTGAAGCTGCGGTTTGCATTATTGGCGGTGTTGTATGCTTTAAGAGCATCATCTTTCTCAGAATCAAGAGAGCTGAATACAAGCGTTTTTTCGCCGCCTTCGGGAGTATAATAATAATCCCTGTAAAGATCTACATTGATAAGAGCTTCTGCACTGCGACCTGCGCTTGCCATCTGCTCATACTTAACAACATCGAAGTTTACATTATTAAGGCCGGTTCTAAGAACGTAAACATTATTGTAAACATTCGTTGCATAGGAAACATTCAGATTTGCATCAAGAAGCTCCTTAGCATAAGTTACCTTATCGTTTACTGCTGCAACAGTGCCTCTGGAGGCTGTGCCGGGAACGATTTGATTTTGTGTATTTGCATACATTACAACCCAATCATCCGATGCGGCAACTGCCTTATTATCGGCATTGTTATGAGTGTATTCAACAGCTGAGTAAACGAGAGAGCCGGCGCTGTCTTTAACCTGAGTGGTTGTGGTTGCAAGATAGGGAGCTTCAAAATAAGGAGCTGTGCCCGAGCCTGCATCCTGCCATTCGGTTTCATAAGCTGCGGCATTAACGAAATGCCATACGCCGTCAACCTTAACAACCTTAACGCCGGTTGCATTAACCGTGTAAACATCAAGATCTGCTGCGGCACCGTTTACCATAACGGAAACGGTTTCGTTTGCTTTGGTAACATCGGCATCTGCGAGCTTGGTGTTACCGTAAACAGGATTAGCGAATACCTCTTCACCGTTTGCATCGGTGTAATGAGTGAGATAGAATACGCCATCCTTAACAACTGCGGAAGCTTTAAGGCTTGCAAAGTTTGAACTGCTCATAACATCTGCCGTTGCGGGGGCATATGCTATTTCGCCGACAACATTGGTTGTGTTGGAAGTTTTTGCAAAGTTAGCTTTCTGAGAGCCGAGGCCTGCTGCGTTATCGGCAGTAAGCACGGTTGCAGTTGTGGAAAGAGCCTGCATAACTGCTTCCTTATAATAGTTATAATATTCGGGAGCCTTTGCATCGGCAGCCGTGTAGTTATTCAGGAACTCTGCGCCGGTGTTATAAAGGCTTTCGGATGTGGGAACATCGGAAAGATCGCCGACGATAAGATTTGTTGCAAGATTATAGCCCTTATCGGTTACAACGCGAAGTTTAACATCGCTGCGGCCCTGCTTAACGCTGTGGTCTTTATCCCATTCAACAAAGTCGAGCTTTGTGCTGGTTGCGGACATTGAGCCGGGAGTGATGGAGAATACAAGGCCCTGAGAACCGGTGGAAGCTGTTGCGCTGCCCTTGATTCCCTTATTGATGGCCACACTGTAATCGCCTGAGCCGGTTGTGGAAATATAAACGCAGTTATAAGAACCGTCGTTATTTCTGTCTGCAATGATGCTTGCGGGGATGTAACCGTTTACACCTGTGGTTGTGATTGCATCAAAAGAGCAAACAATATGCTGCCTGCATTCGGGAACCGTATTATCCGTTGCGACAAGATTTACAGCGTCATCTCTGCTGAGAAGCTTATCTTCGGCGGTTACCCAAGCGCCCTTAGGATTACCGTTTTCATCATAAACGATTTCCTTTAAGGTTGAGCCGTCTTCCAAAGTTTTGGTGGTGTACTCATATTGATAGTAATCATACCAAGATGTATTAACAAGGTTACCTGTTGCGGGATCTGCCGCAGCTGCAACATATTCCTGACCGCCGGAAGTAATATAAGCTTCAAATCTGATGTTAGAAGTTGTTTTACTTGCGCGGTTAAGATATACGGTGGAGTTGGAAACCGCAGCCGGATCGTCTGTTGAAACAGCGATATTATTGGGAACAATAAGGTAATCCTGAGATCTTGCCGCGCCGGCAATTTTATCCGTTGTGGAGATCGTGGTGCCTTTTTTGTTTACACCGGTGAGGGTTTCAGCAAAGCCTGTTGCAGAATCGCTTCTGTAGGTTTGTGAATACAGATCCTTTTGAGCGGATACATAGTAATACATCGTTCTGGTAAAGTCGCTTGTATATTCATCAGAATATGCTTTGCCGTCCTTGCCGACGATTTGATATGTAACCGTGAATGTAACAACAGCTGCATTTGTTGAGCCGAGTTCATCTGCGGTAAGAGAACCGCTTATGCCGATAGAACCTCTTGCCTCGGGATCGAGGGTTGCGGAAGTGTCTCCCGTAAAGGTCCATGTGCCCTTATCGGCCTTAATGCTCTTAATCTTAATCCAAGAGCGGCCGAGTTCTTCGGTGGAACCATCCGTTTTAATTGTGAAACGGTTGATACCTTTACCGAGGTTCTCCAGGTTGACAGTATTTGTCAGAGTGTTGCCTGCAGTGTAGCCTTTAGCAACGCTTTCCGCAAGCTTAGCATCAAGGTTGCTAACCTTATAGTTTTGAAGCTGAGGAAGGAATCCGTTAAGCAAGCTTGCAACGGACTGAACAACGAACATAGCGCCCTTCCAAACAGTGTCGGGATAGCTGGAGAATACGCCGGCGAACTGAACAATATTAACAATTGCGCTTGAGAGAACGCCGAAATTGGAAGCATCATCGGAAGTGCCTGCAATAACGCTGCTCTGAACAAGGTTGTGGAACGGCTTATTTACATTATCGCCGGAAACATCCGGAATAATATTCTTGCCATACAGCGGCTGATTTGTGCTGCGGGCATTAAGGAAACCGTTCAGGAGTTCTTTAAGAACATCGTAAACGCTGAGGTCTACGCCCTTTGTTGCAATAGTGGGAGCGTTAATGATTGTTGCCAATCTGTAAATAAAGTTTGTTACGCCGCCTACCTGCTCACCGTCTGCGGAGTGGGTGCTTGCGATATTAAGAGCGCCTGTTACCAGGTCATCCATAATAAGCGCATGAGAATCAAGTGCGCCACGCTTTGAAGCTGTGCCGAATTGAAGCTCACCGAGAACGGGGAGAAGTTTATTTGCGATAATATCTATATTCTTCCAAAGTGTATTGTCCAGAGTAATCAAGCTGTTGCCGCTTGAATCTGCACAACCGAGAAGAGGACCAACACCCTTATCCTTTGCATAATATACGATTACGGAATTAAGAATGCTGAAGATATCTGTGCCTTCGGCAACCTGTTCATCATAAGTTTGAACAGATTTAACATTATAAATGCTCCATGCCGTACCTTTTTTATCGGTGATCGGAACATATTGCATCATAACATAGCCAACGGCATCGCGGCACATTGCATAAATTGTTTCCATAGATATATCATAATATCCGTCGCTGCCCACAGTTAAGAACTGTGAATAGTCATTTTGAGGAAGAATAAATGCAAGGTGCTCCTGAAGAATAACTGCTGCAACGCCTTCTGCGTCATCACATTTATCCCACTTATCATAGTGGATGGATTTAAGATCCTGAATGTTATTCTGAAGGCAAGCGATGAGGAACGGAACCATTGCGCTTTCGAGATTAGACTCGGAAAGAACAGCTGAATCGCCGCTTGTGTGATAGAACGAAGAAAGAATGTTCTTATCGGTTGCATCGCCGACGTACTGAACAACTTTCAGTGCGTTTGCAACAAGAGTTTTGCCGATTGTTTTGGCATCATTCGTATTGATTGTTTGAAGAGAAGCTGCGCCTGCATAATCAGGAAGGAAATCCTTAACCGCTGCAACAAGGAAATCATTAAGGCCTGCAAGGATATTGCTGTAATTGCCATACTGATTTGCCATGAACGCATCGATATTGGGAGTACCGGTGCACTTAAGGTTTGTGTTAAGAGGACCGGTTTCCGCCTTGAAGTAATAAACCATAAGCGGGCTTCTGCGAAGTTCGTTAAAGAGCTTCGTGGAATCAATATCTCTCCAATTATACACAGCGTTTGCTACAACGCTTCTGTCATAAGTGAGATCTGCCTTAACATCGTCAAGGTTAAGACCGTAGTCTTTAGCCCAAGCCTGAACATTAGCGGCGGAATAGTTGGCGGCAGGATTTGAGTAATCCCAGGTTTTGCCCTTGCCGAGGAACCATTCCATATAATCCCAGTCATAATCCTTAATCGCCGAGTTGAGGAGCTTAAGGGTGGGCTGAAGAACCGTTTTCCAGGCAATGCCCAACGCATCGTAAGAAAACTTAAAGAGCGTTGTGCTCGGTGTCAATGTAAGATTTGCATCATCTGCGCCGTCGCCGTTGCTGTCATACTGGAAGAGGTAAACATTACCGTCCGGAGTGTAGCAAAGGCCGGGGTCTTTTTGACCTGCGGCGTAGCGTGACTGAGAGCTTGTGCCGTCTGCATAAGTTACATTTACATTGATCTTGCGAAGAAGTTCATTCTGCAAAGATCTGAAAAGCATGGTGTCAAGATCGTAGCCGCTTTCATTGTTATACATTTTAGTAGCTTCGTCGCTTGTGTACCAAGTGGTGTTTTCGGTGAGAAGCTTAACAATAATGTTATAAACAAGGTTCTTTTCATAGCCGTCTTTCATACCAAGTTTTGCAGCATTGTTAAGAATGCTGTAAAGGTTAAGGTTGAGAGGCAGGCTTAAAGAGCCTCTGAGAAGCTGGTTAACGATTGCATGGCCGCCGTCCCAGTTTGACACATTGTTATAAACAACATTCAAAAGGGCTTTGACAATGCTTTTCGCGGAATTGTTGGCTCTGTAATCTTTACCGCATGCCGGCCAGTTGCCGTCAACCTTCGTGTAAGACATACCTGCGAGCGGGCTGAGGGTAATGTTTTTAAGATCTTTACCCAAGCCGTTTGCCTGATCAACAGTGGGTTTAAGCTGATCAACTATATCAAGAAGACCGCTGACACTGTCGAGCGTGCCGTTTAAATTAACGGAAACTACAACATAGTTTCCGCTGAGTGAAACGGGCATTTTAAGATCGTAAAGAATGTCGTCCACATAATCAAGAAGAGCCGCGCAGGTTTGCTCGTCCGTGAGCTCAACCCAAGCCAAGGCATTTGCCTTAAGTGCATCGTCATGATAAGAAGGGTCGGCGGAGGCCGCATAGGCTGAGAAGGCGCCTGTGAAAGCAGTGAGCGCCATCAGAACTGCAAGAAACAAAGCAAGCAATTTCTTGCCAAATTTTGTTTTCACAATTTTTACCTCCGTGAAAATTTTAAACACAATGAAGTTTTATTCATAGAATGTTCACACACCGACTCTCTGACCTACGGGCAATCCGAACAGAGCGGAAGCGTGCGTTGCGGCGCACCGAATGTGAACAGGTGTTTACAAAAACGAATATTACTCCATTCATTAAATATTAAAACACAAGGCAATAAAAAAGTCAACACGAACAAAGTCGAAACGAACTTTTCAGCAGTTTTTACGAAATTACAAGTGCGATTTTGTGCAAATTAAACACTGAAAAATTTACAATTTGTTCATAGATTTCTTACAAAAAATTTACTATGTAACAATTTCGTAACCCATTACAGAGGGTAGTTTTCGTAAATGCAAAACCCTTTACACAACAACATCTTGTATATTTTTCAACAATATTTTTCAAAAATCAACAATTTCGGCAGGGCGTTTTACTTGCCCGAAAATATCTTGTTTTGAACGCCGTTTTTATGCAGGCATAACGAAAGACAGGTCAAAAAATGGCCCATTTTAGGAAATGATTTACATATAATCGCCGCTGTTTGTTCACAGTTTGTTAAAAAATTCAAAAAAAGTGTTGACTTCCGCTTTTATATTTGGTATAAATATAGTGTATTGTTCGTGCGTGTGGGCATTTTGCGCCCTGCAAGGCGATTTGTTAACACTTCGTTCACAAACTGCTTTGCCAAGCAAATACCCGTGCGCTTACTGAGGGCATGTTTATGTTCCCAAATCATAAAAAAGGAGAGATGATTATGAAAACGAGCAAACGATTACTCAGCCTGTTTTTGGCTGTGGTAATGGTGGTAACAACCTGCTCCGTCGGCATGAGTGCATTTGCCGCCGACAAGAGCGACGATGTTTTCACCTATGTTACCGACGAGGGTAAAGCGGTAGATATCACATATGAATCGCTTAACAACCTTGTCAACACCTACGCTCCCGAAATCATTAAGCTTATCAACAAAGATGGCAAGCTCACCGATCTCGGCGTTGACGTAGATGCGGTTTGCGCTTCCGAAAAGCCTATTTATGAGCTTTTGGCGCAGCTTTCACCAACGCTTATCCAGCTTATGAGCGGCAGCAACGGCGATTCCGACGAGGTTATCAAAGCCGTTCTTTTGGATGCCGGCGCAATTCGCTCGGATTTGGCAGACCAAGATAAGGAAAGAGCAATGCGCCTTGTTTATGCGCAATATACTTATCTTGCCGACGATGACGCTGCAATGAGCATTTGGAGCCTTTATAAATTCTGCATGGATAATGCAAATGCGGATAATAAAGACTTAAAGAAATATTGCAACGACACTAAAGACGTTCTTAAGCCGCTTATTTTGGCATTCAGCAAGGCTTACGATGCTGCAAAAACTTCCGTAAATTCCGATTTTGCAGCGGCAGAGGAATATGTAAGAACGAATATTATCGGCAGCAATGCTTTCCAGGAAAACAGCTTTGCAAGCCAGGTTTCCGTTTCGTTCTATGCACCCTATATTTTGAACGCACCTTCATTCGGCAGATCAGAGCTCAGCCAAGCAAGCGATGTTTTAAACGCATGCGGCGCACAGCTTACCGCTATTCCGGCTTCTTTAACAGAGGCAAAGAAAATAGTTGCAAACGGCGACTCCTTCAAGGGCACAAAGCTTACAGACATCAATGCTTCGAGCGACAGCAATGTTGCGGCATTTATCAATAAGGTTGTTGAGCTTTGCAAAGCGGTAAACGCTCCCATCAGCGCAAATCCGTCTCTTGCCGAAGCTGCTTATTGGTATTACAACCAACCGATCAGAAGTGCAAACGCAATTCTTTCAAAGGTTCTCACCGATATCAGCGGCGAGGCAATCACCGTTTCCGATAACGGCAATGCAGATGTCACCATCGCACCCGGCGAATACTTCATTGACGCATGTAAGAGAGACGACTTACCGTACAGTGTTTTTGCAGAGATAACCGGCGCTCCCGAAAATGCAAGCGAGGACTCCTTCTGGTATGCTCTTTTTGACACTAACTTTGTATGGTGTGAAAATGTTTCCGCAAATGTTTTCTCGAATGAACCTCAAGGCTCCCAATACACCACTTGGATGTATCAAAAGGGCTTCACGGCAAGCGATTTTGCGGCAATCAAATCAAGAATTGAAAATGTTCTTGCCAATAAGGGCACAACGGATATTACCGCTATCACGGCGGACGAATTTGTTAACGGCGTAGGTTCCGTTCCTGCTGTTAAGGCAGACGACAGCCTTTCAAACTTCGTTAAATTCTATCTTACAAACGAAATATTCTCAAGCATTCCGCTTGCGGCAATCAAAGAGTGGGACGGCACAGAAGAAAATATTACCGATGCAATGAATGTTGCCGGTAATCACGCGCAATATATTTTTGAAAGCTATCTTGAATTCATAACTTCAAAAGAGGTTGTGCCCACAATCACAGAAAGCTATGATTGGAATGCGGTTAAGCCCGATAACGATCTTGCAATCGAAATCGTAAACGCAAACATCAACGGCTATGTTGATTATGTAAGAACCGGTATCCCCGGTGTTTCGCTAAATATCTATGCAATCGCAAAAGACATTATCGCAAACCTTACCGATTCGCTTACACTTGACACATTGCTTGAAAAGGTTACCGACATTTACAAGAAGCTTGCAGATGACCCGGTTAAAACAATATTCGAGCTTCTTCCCGTTATCGTTGTTGTTCTTGACGATGTACTTGTTCCCCTGCTCTTTAACCAAGACGGCGATATGTACTACGGCCAGATCAACGGCATTGTTGCAAACCTGCTTAACGATAAAAAGCTTACTCAGGCAACGGGCAGCCCCACGGGTATCGGCCAAATCGGCTGGAACCTCAATGAAGTGCTTCCCACATTGCTTCACTGGCTCAACGGCGATAACAGCTACACCTATACCTATTATAATGTAGACACAACAAACGAAACAAATTATGTTTACGGCACGCCCACAACAGGCGCAAACGGCACTAAATACGATAATGACGGCAATAAGCTTGATCATGTTCCCGTTATCCTTAACATTTATGCCGTTGATAAGATGCTTGCAGGCGCTTCCGCTTCGGACCTCGGCAGCAGCGATATGGTTTCGGAAATTATTGAAACCCTTATGAATCTGCTTGTTTCCGATGTTGACAGCTATGTTGCAGACCACGGCTCCGATATCGGCAAATACATCACCGCGCAGGACGGCAAAAGAGAAATCGTTTTCCGCGGCGTAAACAACATTCTTGTTGCTCTTCCGAGCATCATCAGCTCCGTGGGCGAAAGCTTCCTTGCAAAATACGATGTTCCCAGCGACTGGACCTTCGGCGAATTTGCCAAGGATTCTGACGGCTGCAAATACAATGTTTCCGCAAAAGAATTTAAAGACCTTTGCAAAAACAACTCCCCCGCAGCGGATGTGCTTGAAACATTCGTTGACATGTTTGTAAACAATTGGTTCAACGCACTCACCGATTTCTTAAACGATGTTGTTTCCACGGATAACACCATCACGCAGAATATTCCGGTTGTTGCTTCCCTGCTTCAGGGCGCAGACCTCTTTGGCGAAACCAGTATTCTTACCGATGTTCTTAACGGCTTCTTCCTTATGAACAGAGAGCATGCGGACTCCTTCACATTCGAGCCTCGCGAAAACGGCTATGTGGGCATCAGCACACTTTCCGCTTACTTCCTGCTTTGCAATGTTGAGCCGCTTGTAACATTCATTATGAGCGTTGTTAACGCAAATAAGAAAACAACCGGCGAAAATACGGTTTCACTTACATCACTCGGAAACGACTTTGTTGCTCAGGCAGCGGCAAATGAAGTTCTTGATTCGATTGATATCAACAAAATTACAAAAGAATATTCAAACATTGTTTCCGACAGCGAAAATACCAAAGCTGCGAAAGACTTATTAGATGCAGTTGACGAACTTCTTTCAACTCTCCTTTCAAACACATATATTGACGGTTTCACCGTTGACCAGGCAGACGGAATCCTTTCCGGCGCGGTAACATTCCTTGTTAACCACTTCGGCGTTGACACTGCAAACGATATCCTTGATCTTGTTATGCAGTATGTTAAAACAATCAACGCAGAAAATGTTGCAACAGACGACGGTTCGGTTGATACCAAGAAGGTTTACTGCAAAGAAAACCTTTCAAACCTTGTAACTCAAACCTATGTTCTTGTTGAAACGATTATCGACCAAAAGCTCAACATTAAGGGCGATACAAACAAACTCGTAAACAGCGCAATCAAGGGCATCATTTCCCCGAGCGCAATTGCGGTTCGTTCCGATTCAATCAACAAGAAGATTATGAAAGAGCAAACCTGGACAGATCTTTCGGCAACAGGCTATGCAAAAGACCTTGGCTATAAGAATCTTGTTGCAGGCGATAAGAACACCTTCTATAAAGACCTTATTGATTCGCTCGGCGTTATCCCCGCTGTTTTCGGCACACTTCTTTGCTCAACGGGCTACTACAACAATGTATTCAGCCACATTCTTTCCGATGTTTGCGGCAATCTTGATATTTCTTACACCAAGACTCTTCCTGCAAACGCAGACGGCAAGGATGCAACCTTCGCAATTATCGAAGTTGTTTCCAAGCTTATAAACAAAGTTCTTGAAGCTCCCGCTTCATCACTTCTCGGCATAATCAGAGGCCTTGCTATTAACCTTACAGACGATAAATTCGGCGCAACGGTTAAGGCAGCGGTTGCTCCGATTACAAACGAAATCAACGGCGCTGCCAATATTGTTTCCAACCTTTCACCGACGCTCGGCGAAACAGTTTCCGGCTATGCAACACTTGTTAATGATTTTGTTAACACCAACATTCTTAAAGAAGACAATTATTTTGTTAACACAATCAATGCTATTCTTACCGCTGTAGGCAAGGATGCAATTGACCTTGATCTTAACTCATTACTTGCTCTTGTTGGCAACACATCAAATGCTGAGCTTCTGCTTCTTGTTTACACTGTAGGCGTAAGCGTTATCACAAACAGCTCACTTCTCAGCTCCTTGCTCAACGGCAAGTATCCGGGCATTGTTGATATGGTTTCAAAGCTCTCTCCGAGCAAGCTTCTCACAATAATCAGAGAGGTTATCGCATCAACACAAAACCCGAAGGAAATTGCCTGGACCTTCACTAACTATGCTGCTCAGGCAAGCAACACCTTCTCTTATCCCAAGGGAATCACAGCTTCCGACGCAACTAAGGCTGTTTCAAGCCTTGATGATCTTGTTAAGAACATCTTCCCGCTTCTCAAGAGCTTCGGCGTTCTTGACGCAAACGGCCTTAACGACATCATTAACGATAAACTCTTCACAAACGAGCTTATCACAAAGATTGCAACCGGCGTTTACGGCGCAATCGAAAAGAGCGTAAATCTTATCTCACCTGCCGACCTTGCAGCTTATCTTATGGATTCAAGCTATGGCGCAACATATTCATCGGCAGCAAACACACTTAAGGGCTGCGCTAAGTGGAGCGATGTTAAATCGGTTAACTGGGGCTTCACAGACGGCTCTTCCTCCGCTCAACAGGGCTTCATCAATGCACTTGCAGCTCTTTGCAGACCTGTAAACGACATTGTTGCTGCGCTTCTTGCAGGCGGCGATGTGAACATCGGCGAGCTTCTTCAGTTTGTTCTTGACAAGCTTGAAATCAACACAACAACAGTTGCAAACGGTGTTCAGATTACGATTTCTTTGAAGGGCAACATTCTTGTTGTTGAACTTCTCAACACAGCTGCAACAGATGCAGTAAAGAACACAATTAAGGTAGACCTTAACGAAATCATCGCTCAGCTTAAAGAGCTTGGCATTAAGGGCGGCAACGGCTACGAAAGCGCAATCATTCCGCTTCTTGAAGCTCTTATGTGCGATAATGTTAAATCTCCTTCACAGTATCTCAGCGATTACAAGAAAGCTAAGGATAATCTCCTTATCAACATTCTTAATCCGCTCTTCGGCTTTGTAAACAAAGTTGCCGACAAACCGTTTGACACACTCACGGCAGTTCTTCCGAACCTTGCTTACTTTATTGACAACAACGGCATCGGCAAGGTTCTTGACAACCTGCTTTCACCTGTTACAGACATCATTAAGGTGCTTGATAAGAACGGTGTAAGCGTTGACAAGATTATCGAAGCCATCGCAGGCAAATCACTTCCCGATCTTATCGGCGGCCTCATCGGTGCAAACCTCAGCGGCCTTGATTTAAGAATCGGCAACCTTGCAAATTGCAACATTCAGGATTACCTTGCAGACATCATCAATGCCGTTCTTAAGAGCAACAATCTCAACATCAAGATCGGCAAGATTGATTTCGGCTTCCTTGCAAGCCTCGGCGATCTTAACACGGTTTACGGCGCAGCAGGCTCAATCAAGCAGATTACCGCAAACCAAGGCCAGGTACTTGTTACCCTGCTTCGCTACATCGAAAGCGTTCTTATCAACAACGCTTCCTCAATCAATAAGCTTCTCGGCAACATCGATGCTATTAAGAAGAACGCAACAATCAAGGGCATCCTTGACAGCGTATTCGCAAACATCGCAACGGCAAACAAAGATGATATTGTTCTTGCAATATTCTATCTCCTTCTTGCTCAGCCGACAGACACATTCTTTGATTATTCAAACTTCCAACACAAGGATTATTCGTTTGAATATCCTTCAACGGTTGACGTTGATTTCTTAACGGTTATCGGCCCGATGCTTGACGGCCTTGTAGGCGGCCTTGTTCCCGGCGGACTTTCAAGCCTTGTAACTGCCAATGTTTACAAAGACAGCATCATCAGTTCTTTGGCAACAGGCCTTTACGGCGCAGTTGAAAAGGTTAAGGTTGGCAATATGAGCCTTACCGATCTTCTTGCACAAACAGGCATTGATTTCTCAACAGACAATGTTGCTTCACTTCTTACGGATAAGACATACGGCCAAAGCTTTGAAACAGCAGCCAAAACGATTAAGAGCGCAGGCTCTTGGGCAAATGTTAAGGCTGATAAGCTTTCTTGGGGCGTAACAGACAGAGACAGCTTCCTGCATGCTCTTTGCGCAGCACTTCGCCCGATTTACGGCGTGCTTGATGTGCTTCTTAACGACGGCTCACTTGGCCTCTTCAATCTTATCTATCTTCCGGGTTCGGACGGATATACTTCCACAATCGTTCCGATCATGGAGGCATTCGGTCTTTACAATATTAAGACTCAGTATCAGTACAGACAGGATATGAGCAAGGAATACGATGCTATTCTTCTTGACATTCTTAACCCGCTTCTTGACAAGGTTGAGGATATCCTCAATGCTCCTGTTCAAACTCTTATGAGCATGCTTCCGAACCTTTCACTCTTCTTCGCAAATGACGGATTGCTTCAGGTTATCGAAAACCTTACAACTCCGATCAGAGCACTTATTGATGCGCTCAAGCCCATCGCAAATATCAACGATATTCTCGTTGCGGCAGGCCTCAATATTCAGAAGCTTCTTTCCGGCTACGGCCTTGTTGGCAGCAACTATAAGTTCGATATCTACGATCTTACTGCTTCGCTCAAGCCGCTTATCGGCGCCGACAACATCGTTGGCCTTCTCAATAAGGTTCTCGGCATGATCAAGATTTCCGGCACACCGCTCGGCATCGAGCTTATGCCTATCGATTGGTTCCAGCTTGCTTCTCACGGTGAATTGATCACCGACGAAGCTTCTCAGGCTTCCACCACAGGCAAGAGAATTTATGTTAAGGCTGATCCAAGCGAAGTTCTTATTGCATTCCTTCGTTACCTGATTAACACAGTTAACTACAAGGATAACTACAGCACCATCAGCAACCTCATCGGCGGCCTCATCGGCGGCGCAAGCAGCTCCGTATCTCAGGTAATTGATCAGGTTCTCGGAATGCTTTCCGGCGACACGGATAAAGTTATCTCCGATCTTTGCGGACTTCTTCAAACTCTTGCTTAATTCAAATTGAATAAGGCAAAAGCCTAAAAATTAAGAGCACCTCTTCGGAGGTGCTCTTTTTCTTTGCCTGCAATGCTCTTTGCCAAAAGTTATTCTGCATTATTCGGCAATTGCTTCAGGCAATAATCTCAAAGCAAGCAAACATAATATTTTGATTATATACACAATAATCCGCAGCGCCGAAAATATTTCCCGTGCTGCGGATTATTCTTTAACAAACTTTATAATATCGCCGACTTCGCAATCAAGAGCATAGCAAAGCGCATCCAAGGTTTTTGTGCTTATCGCCTCGCCCTTTTTCATCCTGTAAAATGTGTTTGCCGAAAAGCCCTGCTTATATATTAAATAATATTCCGTTATATTCTTTTTAAACAGCGTTTCGTAAAACGGCTCATAACTTATCATATCATCACCGCTGTAATTTTATCATACTCAACAGCTTGACAATACTCAATATATTGAGTATTCCCATTCATATTATTTTTTAAAGAAGGAGAAAATTATGTATTGTAAAAATTGTGGTAAGCCGATGAATGATAATCAGGCAATCTGCTTGAATTGCGGCGTAAATGCCGGGTGCGGCAATAAATTTTGCGCAAACTGCGGAGAGCCGGTGAACGAAAACGCCGCCGTTTGCACGCATTGCGGCGTTGCAATCAAAAAAATCGCGCAGCCCCAAGCCGGCGCGGTTTTGAGCAAAGAAGAGGCATATAAAAAGCTTGCCGAATACGAAAAAACAGCGGCAATCATTTGGTTTGTTATAGCCGCGCTGCAAATTATCGGCGGCATATTTACCTATTACGCCCCTGTGCTTGTGGGTTGCTGGAATATTTACACGGGTGTTCAGCGAATTAAGCACAGCAAAACCCTTGCGGATATGCCCTCAGGAATTTAAGCAGGCGGGAATCGAACGCAATATGGTTTAAAGCAACCGATTTCCGCGTGTTCTGCGTTAAAATACTCGTTAATCCGAAAGGATTAACTGCGTTTTATGCCTTGCCC
>OHLY01000567.1_pt1 | contig 22410 bp, 17 predicted proteins | sample 1569251 | NCBI WGS metagenome assembly OHLY01 (sample SAMEA3879532, study PRJEB24766) | human gut metagenome | biome: human-associated habitat; feature: feces | place: USA | collected 1985/1987
TTCAGCTGGAGCTGCCTACGTCTATTCGTATCTGCTGTGGCGCAAATCGCAGCGAGCCGCTCGTTAAGGTTGCGGAAAACGGTTGATTTCCGATCTCAGCCGAACACATTAGGCGGACAGGCCGTTCCCGCAGCTAGCCGAACGCCCCCGAGGCCCCATCCGGGCCCCGGGGGCGCCGTTTTCCCAGTTGAAGGAACGGTGGAGATGTGTTTCGATGGGTCCGGTGGCCATGCTCCGCCCTCCGCCCGGCACCTCTTCCCAGACTCAGCCGGACGGTCGGTCAGTCTATTCCGTTTTGCCTTCAGGCTAGGCCAGCGGGGCATCGCCCCTCTCTGCGCGCGCCCTCTCGATGAGTCCCGGCGTCAGGTCGAGCTCGGCCAGAGGCACATCCTCCACGCCGTAGGCGTCAAGCAGCGCCGCCGCATCGTCCCCGAGCATCGCCCTGAAGGCGCGCGCGGGCGTCGCGAAGCCGAGCGCGCCGCGGGGCTCGGAGTTCACGTGCGACATGGCGAGCGCCATGTCGGCCGGGGATAGCCGGTCGAACCTGAGCCCGGCGCCCTTGGGCAGCAGCTTCCTGATCTCGACGTGGTTGCGCTCGCAGGCGCCCTTCTGGTCGCTGCGGCGCGGGTCGCAGTAGAACAGCCTCGTCTCGCCGGGCCCCTCGCCGAGGAGCGCGGCGATCGCGCCCTCGTCGGAGAACTCGGCGCCGTTGTCGGTGAGCACGGCGCGGAACACGCGGCGCGTCCCGTCTGCGCCGAGGACCGCCCGGACGCCCTCCAGGGCGGCCGCGACGCACCCGGAGGTCTTCTCCCCGAGCAGGAGCGCCAGCTGGAGCCTGCTGGGGCGGTGGAGCAGCGTGAGCAGGCAGGCCGAGTCCTCCCGGGCGCCCTCGACGGTGTCCATCTCCCAGGCCGCGGCGCACGCGTCCTCCCCGAGGGCGAGGAACGCGGCATGCGACCTGCGGGCGGAGTGGCGCGTGGCCGCCCGCCCGGCGGCGCGCTTCCTCGGCCTGTAGCCGACCTTGCGCCTGAGCTCCATGTTGGTCATGCCGTCGTAGCCCGCCGAGACCCAGCGGTAGATGGTCGAGGGAGACAGGTCCACCGGCCCGCCGTTGCGCGCCGCCATCTGCTCGGGCGACAGCCCCCGGCGCAGGCAGTCCCTGATGGCCTCCAGCCTGGCCGCCGCGGCCGGCTCGTCGGCGTCGATCCCGCGCCTGGAGGAGACGAGCACCGAGTCCGCGCACAGCTGCGCGGCGAGGGTCTTGTTGTGCGCCAGCACGAGCGTCGGCCGCTGGATCTTCTCGATGACCTTGGCCACGGTATAGGTCTTGCCGCTGCCGGTCACACCCAGCAGGGTCTGGCAGCGGTCGCCCCGCTCAACGCCCTCTACCAGCTGCTCAATGGCCTGGGGCTGGTCACCCGTGGGGGCATAGTTGGAGACGAGATGGAACTTTTCATCGGCCATGTCTCGGTTCTCCTTTCTGTTCTCAGATAGAACTACAAATAGTTGTGCTTTTCATGTTGATTATAACACAATTATTTTATAATATCAATACGGCCTGAGCATCTCCCCGGTCTGGAAATCGTAAAACGGCAGGCGGTTGGCCTCCCGCATGGAGAAATATTCGCTCTCGGTCAGGATGATGTGATCCCGCAGATGCACCTTGACCAGCCCCAGTGCCCGGACGATATTCTCGGTGGCCATCAGATCCTCCCGCGAGGGCAGAGCCACGCCGTTGGGGTGGTTATGGCAGAGCACCACACTGTCGGTACCGCCCTTGAGGGCTGCCGCCACCACATCCTTGATCTCCAGACTCACCCGGTCGCTGGTGCCGTCCCGCAGCCAGAACAGCCCCTTGATGCGGCTGCGGCCATCCAGCGCAGCCAGCAGGGCGCGTTCCTGCACAGTCCCGGCAAACTGTGCCATCAGGTATTCGGCCAGCTGGTCGGTGGTCTTCATGCATTTTTTGCCGTTGACCGCACACTGGGTATAGTATCTGCCGATCTGCGGCAAAAGATGCAGCATCCGGGCGGTAGAGGGGCCTACGCCCTCCACCGTCAGCAGATCCTCCTCGGAGGCATCCAGCACCCCGGCAAAGTCTCCGAACCGGTCCATGAGGACATGGGCAAGGCCGTTGGTGTCCTTGCGGGTGTTGGTGATATAAAGGACATATTCCAGCGCTTCGTGGGGTTCCAGACTTTCCAGTCCGTACTGCTCTACCCGGGCGCGCATCCGCTGGCGGTGCCCCGTATGCTGGCTGCTTTCCTTCGCCATGGTCGTTCTCCTTTTGCGTTATTACTCTAATAGTACCGTTTTTTCAGCAAAACACAAGGGGGCACAGGAAATATTCTGCGTTGACTTCAAAGAAAGGGTGGTTTATTATAGAGAAAAGGCTTTTTTATGAATCAATATGCCCTCTCAGTCAAAGCCTGCGGCTTTGCCAGCTCTCCCAAAGGGAGAGCCCCTTGTGGCTCTCGGTCAGCATGTACTGAACCCGGGAGATGCATTGCCTCTCCCTTTGGGAGAGGTGGATTTGCGAAGCAAAGACGGAGAGGGCTTGTCTTTCATCCAACAAAAGGAACGATTTTATGAAACAATTCACTGCCACTGCAAATGACGAGGGCGTGCGGCTTTCCCGCTTTGTCCAGAGCGTGACGCGCGATCTCCCCACCAGCCTGCTGTACAAGAGCTTCCGCAACAAGCGGGTCAAGGTCAACGGCAAAAAAGGCGCCCCCGAGGATCGGCTCAAGGCGGGCGACCTCATTGAACTGTACATCAACGATGAATTCTTCCCGCCAGAGGGCGCAAAGCCTGCAGCCCGCAAGCCCGCCCCCAAAAAGCAGCAGAACCAGCCCAAGGTGACCGTCATCTATGAGGACGAGAACATTGCCGTGCTGTACAAGCCCACCCACCTGCTCTGCCACAGCGACCGCACCGGCGATGCCAACCTTGTGGACGCATTCACCCAGTATCTGGCCCAAAAGGGCGAGTACGATGCGGGCGGTGAGAACCGCTTCAAACCTGGCATCTGCAACCGGCTGGACCGTGGCACCGAGGGCCTTGTCATCGCTGCCAAGAGCTACGCCGCCCTGCGGGACATGAACGAGATCATCCGCACCGATCTGCTCAAAAAGGAATACTACACCATCACCGTGGGCATCCCCCAGAGCGGGCGGTTCACAGCCTGGTGGGAGCACGACGAAAAGAACAACAAGGTCAGCATCCATGCCCACCAATCTCAGGATGAGCGCCGCAAGCAGATCATCACCGATGTGGACGTGCTGCGCACCGCCGGGCCCTTTGCCCTGTGCAAGATCGGCCTGGTCACGGGCCGCACCCACCAGATCCGCGCGCATCTGGCCTATCTGGGCAAGCCGGTGCTGGGAGATATCAAATACGGCAACCGCAAGATGAACGAGCGCACCGGCACCCGGACGCAGGCTCTCTGCGCCGTCCGCATCAGCTTCCTGGATATCCCGGAGGAGAACACTCTGCACTACCTCACCGGCAAGGTCATCAAGCTGAAAGACCCCCAGATCGTCAAACAGTTCGACGCGCTGGATAAGAATAAAGAAGGAGCAACATCATGGCAGACCTGAACGCCTATTTCAAAAGCATCATCGACCAGGACCGCGAATCGGTGGTCATCTGCGATCTGAACCACATCATCATTTACATGAACCCTGCCGCTGTGGTGGATTACGGCAAATACGGCGGAGCCGCCCTGCTGGGCAAAAGCCTTCTGGCCTGCCACAACCCCCATTCGGTGGAAGCCATCCGCAAGGTGGTGGACTGGTTTGCCGCTGATGCAGACCATAACATCGTCTATACCTACTACAATCCAAAGCATGTCCGTGATGTCTACATGGTTGCCCTGCGGGACGAGGACGGTACCCTGATCGGCTACTACGAGAAGCATGATTCCCGAAAAGCTGAAACTATGAAGCAGTACGATTTGTTCTGACAAAGAAAAGCGAACTCCACACAAAAAAGACTTTGCCGCCTACCCCCCGTGCGAAGATGCTACTCTGCTATACCTCCCGCATAGACAAAACGAACGCCTGCCGGGCTTTTCTCACACGGCAGGCGTTCGTTCGTTTTTATGGGGTCGATTCGTTACTTTGCCAGCAGCTCATCAGCCAGCACATCCATCTGTGCCTCAGCGGCAGCATTGGCGGCAGAGCGGATGGTCACAACGGCATCACAGACGGTGATGTTCTTCATGCCGTCCAGCTCGGCACGCATCAGCTTTGCAGCCATGGGGGCCCAGGTGCCGTTCTCCATCAGGCCAACGGTGCGGCCCTGGAAGTTCTTGGTCTTGAGGTGTGCCAGCAGATTCTCCATCGGCGGGAAGAGGAAGCCATCGTAGGTGGCACAGGCCAGCACGATCCGGCCACAGCGGAAGGCCTCAGTGACGGCATAGGAGACATCGGTGCGGGTCAGATCCATCTCCACCACCTTGGCACCCTTGGCGCGCAGCTTCTCAGCCATGGTGTGGGCGGCGGCTTTGGTGTGGCCGTGGATGGAAGCGCTGGCCACCAGGATCTTCTCCGGCTCCTCAGCCTTGTAGCTGGACCACAGGTCATAGTAGTTCAGGTACTTGCTCAGATCGCCGGTCAGCACGGGGCCGTGCAGGGGGCAGATGGTGGCAATATCCAGCGCGGCGGCCTTTTTCAGCAGAGCCTGCACCTGCGGGCCGTACTTGCCCACGATGTTCAGGTAGTAGCGGCGGGCCTCGCTGGCCCAGTCGGCGTTTTCGTCAAACCTGGCCACTGCACCAAACCGGCCAAAGCCGTCTGCAGAGAAAAGCACCTTTTCACTGCTCTCATAGCTCACCATGACCTCAGGCCAATGCACCATGGGGGCAAGCACAAAGGTCAGGGTGTGGGTGCCCAGGCTCAGGCTCTCGCCGTCCTTCACCACCACGCGGCGCTCCTTGGCAACGGCATCCGCCCCAAAGAACTGATCCATATACAGGAAAGTTTTGGCGTTGCCCACCACCTGCATTTCCGGGTAGAGGGCGGCCAGTCTGGCGATGTTGGCACCGTGGTCAGGCTCCATGTGGCTGACCACCAGATAATCCGGCTTGCGTCCGGCCAGTGCCTCGGTCAGGTTGGCAAGCCAGGGCTCCGTGGCACGGTTGTCCACCGTATCCAGAATGGCGGTCTTTTCGTCCAGAATGACATAGGAATTGTAGCTCACGCCGGTGGGCACCGGGTACTGGCTCTCGAACAGGTCAATGGTGGTATCGTCCACACCCACGCCCAGAATGGCTTCGCTGATCTTTTTCACGCTCATAGCAGACATCCTCTCTATCCATATTGCTGTGCCGGAAAAGCGGCAGTATAATACTAATAACGGTTCCTAGTATAGCACATTGTTAAAGATTATTCAAGCTCCTCCGGCAGTCTTGCTGCCACCGGCCGGCCGGGCTCGTTGTCCAGCTCCAGCAGGGCTGCCGCGCTGGCATCATCCAGGCTCTGGACACTGCGGAGCTTGCGGCTGATGGCCCGGCTGCGGACACCAATGAGGTTGTCCAGCTCTTCATCGGTCTGGCGCAGACGCTGCTGCATCTTGGAGAGCCCCTGCCCGAACTTGTCGAACTCCGTCTTAACGGCACCCAGCAGCTGCCAGACCTCGCCGGAGCGCTTCTGGATGGCAAGGGTCTTGAAGCCCATCTGCAGGCTGTTGAGCAGAGCCGCCATGGTGCTGGGGCCTGCAATGTTCACCTGATAATCCCGCTGCAGCACCTCCAGCAGACCGGCGTTCACCACCTCGGCGTACAATCCTTCAAAAGGCAGGAAGAGGATGCCAAAGGTCGTGGTGTAGGGCGGTTCCACATACTTTTCCCGGATATCCTTTGCCTCGCTCCGCAGCACCAGCTCCAGCGCATGGCGGGCATTCTCCACCGCCTGCGCATCGCCGGAGGCCTGGGCATCCTGCAAGTGCGCATAGGTGTCGCCGGGGAATTTGGAGTCGATGGGCAGCCAGACCGTGCCGCCGTCCGCGCCCGGCATCTTGATGGCATATTCCACCCGCTGGGTGCTGCCCGGAATGGTGGCCACATTGGTCTCGTACTGCTCCGGAGCCAGGATCTCTTCCAGAATGGCCCCCAGCTGGATCTCGCCCAGAATGCCGCGGGTCTTAACGCCCGAGAGCACCTGCTTCAGCCCGCCCACATCGGCGGCAAGGTTTTGCATCTCGCCCAGCCCCTTGTACACCTGTTCCAGCTGGTCATTCACAGCCTTGAAGCTCTCGGTCACCCGCTTCTGCAGGGCATCCTGCAGTTGCTCGTCCACAGTGTGGCGGATCTCATCCAGCTTTTTGGCGTTCTCGGCCTGCAGGGCGGTCATGTTTTCCGCAAGGGTCTTGCGCAGCTCTTCCAGCTTCTGGGTGTTGGCGGCCTCCAGACTCTGGAGCCGCTGGGTCAGGATCTGCTGCTGGCCGCTCTGACCCTGTGCCAGTGTAGTGCTCATACTCTGCACCGAGGTCTGCAGCGTCTCACTGACGCTGCGGATGGCGGTATAGTTCTGCTCCGCCATTGCCGCCTGTCTGGCCGCAAAGTCTTTTGCCTGTGCATCGAGCTGCTGCTGCATCCAGCGCTTGAGCTCCTCGTAGTCTCCCCCGTTCCGGGGCTTGTTCAGTTTCCAGAGCACCACTGCCAGCAGCAGGCAGATGATGACCAGCAGCAGGGTGTACAATCCAGCTAAAAATTCCATTGATTATAAGTCCTCGAAATCGACCAATTCTTTCCGGGTATCCAGCGCATCGCCATAAAGGCCCACGCCGTCCACCTCGCACTCGCCCGACTGGTTATCATAGGGGTCGGAACGGAACCCGTACATCGGCGGGTCAAAGGGTGCCTCAAAGGCGCGGTTTGCCACCATGCGCCCGGTGTCCAGGCTGCCGAAGTAATGGCGGCGCAGCTCTTCCTCGCCCTGCCGTGCCATGGAGGCACCAAACGAGCAGTCGGCATACATCCAGCCCTTGGGGGCAATGTAGAACATGGCCCAGTCGTGGCAGCCCACGCCGGTGGGCGACACCGACAGGCCGCTCTGCCAGCGGGCCGGAATGCCCACCAGACGGCAGAGGGTGATGAAGGTCAGGGCCATAATACCGCAGTCACCGCGCCGGTCCCGCGCGCAGCGGTCGGGCAGGCAGTCCTGCACAAAGTAGGCAGGCTGATAGTGATACCGCACGTTCAGGGTAACGTAATCATAGATGCGCTTTGCCTTCTCCGCCGGGTCGGTGATTCCTTCGGTCAGCTGTGCGGCCAGCGCCCGCAGGTAGGGTGTGAACACGATATGCGGGGCCTGCTCCTCCGTATCAAAGGTCGGCTGTTCCGGCGCGGACACAAAGTCCAGCGGGTCGGCATAGACTGCCGTTGTCTTGTAACGGTACTGCACCCCGAAGCGGCGGTTTTCGGTCAGGTCAGCCTCCCAGCAGACCGTGCGCTGGGGGGCGTTTGCATCGGCGATGCGGCCCGGCTGCTCGGTAAAGCTCTGCAGCTCGATCTCGCTCTGGGCCAGGCATTCTGCCGGGATGGGCAGCCAAGCGCGGACGTGCACGCTCTCCCGGCCCTCTGCCTTTGCCTTAGCCAGAGCGGCGGCAAAGGCCTCATCCGACATCCCCACGCTGGTCTTCAGCGTGATGCGGGCACTGGCCTGCCCTTCCCGCTCCATCTGGTCATGGATGCGGCGGCGGCGCTCCCGTGCCAGCGTAGCCGGGGCGGGCGGGTCAAGCTGACGGGCGGCAAGGTCGGCGTGGGTGGCGATCAGCGTTTCGGCAAAGCGGTCAAGGTAGTGCTTCTCCCCTTCCACAAACCGCCAGTCCACCCGGCCCTCATGCACCAGCTGGCGGAACTCCTCCACCGTGAAATCCCGCACAAGGCCCTGCATCCGGGCCACAGCCTGTGCCTCGTTCCAGCAGTATTCCTGCGGCAGACGGCGCATGATCTCCTTCTGCACCAGCAGGGCATCCCGCAGCGCGTCCACGCCGTGGGGCACAGGGTTGGCGGGTTGCTCATACTCCGGCATTTCCAGTCCCTGACTGCGGGGGCTGTTCTGGGTCTCCGTCCAGTCCTCGGCCAGATATTCATCGATCCGTGCCATGGCTTCTTTGTAATAGCCTGCGGCCTTCAGCCGCTCCACATCATCGGGCAGACCGACGTTCAGATGCACAAATGTTTCGTTCAGATCTTTCATCCTGTTTCATCCTTTCTCTCAGGCGCACTGCTCTTCCCAGAAAGCAGTGGCTTCCACCAGCCAGTTCTCGGCATCTGTTCCGGTGCCGATGCCGCAGACGTGAGGTGCATTGTTGAACACCCGGTAAACATGCTTGACGTGATTGGCCTGCAGGGCAGCTTCCAGCTGCGGTCCCTGCCGCCAGTAGACCAGCTCCTTCAGCAGTGTGTCGTTCACGCCGTGCCAGTGGTAGGTGGCGGGGTAGTCCGGCGTGATCTCATCCGAAAGGTTCCGGGTATAGTATTTGGGGCCGTACGCGCCGATATCCTGAATGACATGGTAGATGGGCTTGATGTAGGTCATATCGTTGATAGGGTAGCCCAGCAGCAGGGCAGCGGGCTTGGGCACATTGTAATGCTTATACCCCACCGATTCCGTGCCGAACAGGCCCGTCAGGTGGCCGCCCATGGAATATCCCACAATGGCATACTGCTCCGGCTGAATGCCAAACTCCGCAGCGTGTTCCTCAATGTACTGCATGGCCCGGCCGATGTCCTCCAGCGGAGCATCATCGGAAGCATCCGTCCAGACGCGATACCGCAGAATAAAGGCGGCATAGCCCAGCTCATGCAGCTGCCAGGCCGTACAGGCCCCCTCCTCCAGCTCGGCGCTCTCATTGGCACCGCTGCCAGCCAGGATCAGCGCAAACTTGGCATTTTCGGCCTTGGCCGGGAAATAAAACAGGCCGGTGTTGTTTTTAGTGCGGTCCGCCGCCTTTTCCGCATCCGTGTAGAACGAGTGAGTGACCTGCACGCCATTGTTGTAGTTCTCAATGACCAGATTCAGCCCCTTGGCACAGCCTTCGGCCACATACTCGTTGGTGTAGCCTGCCACAGTGGTCATCTCCCACAGGGCCTGACCCGGCGGACAGTCCTTATCCTGCGAGTAGGTGTAGAAGCCGGAGTTCTTGATGCCCGGGTTGTTGCGCACTTCCTTCATGGTGGTCTGGGCCGTGATGTTGGGCTCTCCCTTTTCCATTACGGCACCGGCGGGCAGGGCCAGCAGTGCCAGCAGACACAGCACCATCGCGACGATTCGTTTTGCCTGTTTCATGTTCCGTTCCTTTCCCCCGGCACCGCCCTGATTGCATTTTCCCGTACAGAGGACTATAATATGAGACTGCACAGGCGACACCGGTTGGTTTTTGTTCTATTGTATCACACCCGCCGGTATTGTCAAAACAAATCTGCCCACAAAATCCATGCGTTGTGATCTCCACGTTTCCGGGGGCCGGGTATTCAGATTCCAGACACTCTGCCCGGCCTGAGGTGAACAGGTTTTCATTGTGATTTGCGACAGATTCTGCTATACTGAAAAGAGATATTGCACACGCAATGAGGGGAAACCGGAGCATTGCGGCTCCGGTCAGGATAGGAATATGAGTGAGATCACAGTCCGGCCCATGATGCCGGAGGATTGGACTGCTGTGTCCAAAATATATCTGGAGGGCATTGCCACCGAGCACGCCACCTTCCAGACCAACTGCCCGCCCTACACCGCCTGGGACGCATCCCATACCCGGGAATGCCGCCTGGTGGTGCTGGACGATGGGGTCGTAGCCGGCTGGGCAGCCCTGCATCGGGTAGACCCCCGCTGGTGCTACCGCGGCGTGGCCGAGGTGAGCATCTATGTCGGGGAGAAATTCCGGGGCAAGGGACTGGGCTTTCACCTGCTCACAGCGCTCTGCCGTGAGGCCGAACAGGCCGGGTACTGGACGCTGCAGTCCACGGTGCTGCAGGACAACGCCCCCTCCCGGGGCCTGCACCTGAAATGCGGTTTCCGCGTGGTGGGCCGCCGGGAGCGCATTGCCCGGGACTGCCACGGCCGCTGGCTGGACACCTACCTGATGGAGCGGCGGTGTGCAGCGGACGAACCGGCGGGCTATAAAAAGCTGTAAGGCGTTTTTTGCGGAAAAGATTTACAGTTTTTTCAAAAAGCGGCCTTGAAAATCCACAAAAATATGATATACTAACGTAACGATACCAAAACGAGAGAGGAGGCGCGCGGAATGGCACCGACCAAAGAGCGTCCGGCAACCAAGACGATTGCCACAAACCGGGAAGCGCGCCACGAGTATTTCGTTCTGGAAGCGCTGGAGACCGGCGTTGAGCTGAAAGGCACCGAGGTCAAGAGCCTGCGTGCCGGCGGCGTGAACCTGAAAGACAGCTGGGTCGATATTGAGGACGGTGAGCTGCTGGTCAAGGGAATGCACATCACCCCCTACGACCACGGCAACATCTTCAATCAGGACCCCATGCGGGTGCGGCGGCTGCTGGCCCACAAGAACGAGATCCGGCGGCTGCACCAGCAGTGCAAGCTGCAGGGCTACACCCTTGTGCCGCTTTCGCTCTACTTCAAGCATGGCCGCGTCAAAATGGAGCTGGGCCTGTGCAAGGGCAAAAAGCTCTATGATAAGCGCGCAGATGCCGCCAAGCGCGATGCCAAGCGCTCCATCGACCGGGCCGTTAAATCCAACGGCGTTTACTATTGATTTCAGGCAGCATTCCTGCCCGGAAACTTCAAAGCTTACCCACACCGCAAGGTGTGTTTTATGGGGGCGTAAAGGTTTCGACGGGGGGAGCGAGGCCTGGGCAGCGGGTAGCAGTGGGGGACCTGCTCTAAACTCCTCCAAAAAATTAACTGACAACAATAATTATCAGTTGCTCGCAGCCTGAGTGCTGCGCGTTCCGCCCACTCTTGTGTCGTGTGGGGCCGGGGCGTCCTTTAGACACAGCACCTGAACGGACCTAAGCTTTGCGGACCGGCAGGAACTCATGAAGCTACCAATGCGTTAGCCTGGCGACCGGCGTGACGCGGAGGGAATGTTGTTGATCGCCTGCACCCGGAGACACCTACGCTGAACTCTTTTCGGACATGGGTTCGACTCCCATCGCCTCCACCACACAAGAAAAATCCGAACCTCTTCCCATCGGGAAAAGGTTCGGATTTTTCATTTGCTGCATTTCTTACCGCGTCATTTTCATTTCCAGTCTCAGCAGCGCGGCTTTTTTGTCGATGCCGCCTGCATATCCGGTCAGGCTGCCGTTTGTTCCGACAACGCGGTGGCAGGGAATGATGATAGAGATCACGTTGTGTCCGACAGCCCCGCCCACAGCCTGCGCAGACATCCGGGAAAGGCCGCGCTCTGCGGCCAGCCGCTTTGCCAGTGCACCATAGGTCGTGGTCTGGCCGCAGGGGATGCGGCGCAGCAGCGCCCACACCTCCTGCTGAAAGGCAGAGCCAGCGGGATGGAGCGGCGGGGTGAAGTCCGGCTCCTGCCCGCCGAAATAAACATCCAGCCAGCGTCTGGCCTCGGAGAGCACAGCGGTCTCCTGCTCCTGATGCACCGCATCCAGGGTGCGGGCAAAGTACTTCTGCCCCTCGAACCAGAGGCCGGTCAGGCCGGTGTCATCAGCGGCCAGCAGGATGCCGCCCAGAGGAGACTCATAGTGCTGTGTAAAGATCACCGTTTACCGGATCTCAATGCCCAGCTTGAACTTCAGGTTGCCCAGCACCTTCTTGACGGTGCGCTCGACCTGCTCAGCGGAGATCTCCGCGCTGGGGTCAGACAGGGTCAGGGAGAAGGCCATGCTCTTCTTGCCCTCGCCCAGGTTTGCGCCGCGGTAGATATCGAACAGCTTGACCTCGGTGATGAGGGAGCTTGCCTTCTTGATGGTGTCCTCGATCTCGCCACAGGTGACCTTTTCCTCGCAGACAAGGGCCAGGTCACGCTTGACGGCAGCGTAGGGGCTCAGCGGCTTATAGCGCAGCTCACCGTCCACACAGGACATCAGAGCCTCATAGTCCAGCTCACCCAGATAGATGTTCTGGCTGTCCTTCTGGTCCTTTGCGATCTCCAGCTCGCCATTGATCTCATTGGAGAGCTTACCGAACACGCCCAGACGCTTGCCGTTGCAGTAGACAGCGGCGCTGATGCCGGGGTGGAGCCACGGGGTAGTCTCGCGCTCGTAGGTGAAGGTCAGGTCAAAGCCTGCGGCCAGCGCCTCCATTGCACCCTTGACGGTGAAGAAGTCCTCCTCGGGGCCAAAGGCACCGATGCAGAGGGTCTGACGCTCATGGGGATGCTCACTGATGGGCAGCTCCTTGGCCAGATAGACGGGAGCCATCTCGAACAGGCGGCCCTCGGCATTGCCCTTCTTGAGGTTGTCCACGATGACATTCAGCATGGACGGGGTCAGCAGGGTGCGCATGATGGACAGGTTCTCGCTGATGGGATTCAGGATGCGGATGGCCTTGCGGGCAGCATCCTCTGCAGGGATGTGCAGCATATCCAGCTCCGCGTTGGAGTAGAAGGCCAGGGTGGATGCCTCATAGAAGCCCTGCGCAGCCAGCAGACGCTTGGTCTTGAGCTGCTGCTTCTGCGCATAGTTCAGGCCGCCGTTGGTGACAGAGGCAGTGTTCAGGAAGGTGGGGTTGATGTGGTCATAGCCGTACTCACGGATGACCTCCTCCGCCAGATCGGGGAAGCTCTCCACGTCCTCACGGTAGAGAGGAGCAGACACATCCCAGCTGCCATCGGCCTGCACATCCACGGTGAACTCCAGGCGCTGCAGGATATCGATCATGGTCTGCTCGGGCACAGTGATGCCCAGCACGCCGCAGATCTTGGCGGGGGTGGTCACGATGTGCTTGCGCTCCAGCGGGCGGCCATCGGTCAGGTCATACTCGAGGGTGGTGATATCGCCGCAGTCCAGCTCCTGGATCAGGTGCAGGGCACGGGCCAGGCCCAGCTCGGGAGAGTTGCGGTCCACACCCTTTTCATAGCGGGCAGAGGAATCGCTGTTCTGGCCCAGAGCACGGCTGGTCTTGCGGACGCAGTCACGGGCGAAGGTGGCGCACTCGAACAGCAGGCTGGTGGTGTTCTCGTCCATGCCGGAGTTGGCACCGCCCATGATGCCGGCCAGAGCCACCGGCTTCTCGGCATCGCAGATGACCAGATTGTTGGGGTTCAGGGTGAACTCCTTTTCATCGAGGGTCACGATCTTCTCGCCCTCGTGGGCACGGCGCACATCAATGGTGCGGCCGGCGACCTTGTTCAGGTCAAAGGCGTGCATGGGCTGGCCCATTTCCAGCAGGGTGTGGTTGGTGATATCCACCACGTTGCTGATGGAGCGCAGGCCGCACAGGGCCAGATGGCGCTTCATCCAGCGGGGAGATTCGCCCATGCGGATGTTGCGGACGTAGTGTGCCATATAACGGGGGCACAGGTCAGGGGCCTCCACCTGGACGGTAATGGGAGCATCCGGCTCGCAGACAGCCTTGTAATCCATGGCGGGCATGTGCAGGGGCTTGCCCAGAATGGCAGCGACCTCGCGGGCAATGCCCAGCACAGACTGGCAGTCGGGGCGGTTTGCGGTGATGGAGATATCGAAGATATAGTCATCCAGACCGACAACGGGTGCGATGTCGGTGCCGGGAACGGAATCCTCGGGCAGGATGAGCAGGCCATAGACCTCAGAGCCCGGGAACAGGTCATCGTTCAGGCCCAGCTCCTCGCCGGAGCAGAGCATACCGTTGGACTCCACGCCCTGCATCTTGCGGGCCTTGATCTTGATGCCGCCGGGCAGGGTGGAGCCATCCAGAGCGGCGGGCACACAGTCGCCCAGCTTCATATTGGCGGCACCGGTGCTGATGCGAATATCGTGGCCGTAGTCACCGCAGTCCACCACACACTTGGTCAGGTGGGTGCCCTCCTGCTTTTCCATCTCCACGATCTTGCCAACGACCACCTTGCTGATGCCTGCATCCAGCGGGATCAGCTCTTCCACCTCAAAGCCGCAGGAGAACAGCTTCTCCTCCAGCTCCTGAGCGGTAACGTCGATATCAACGAATTCTTTTAACCAACTGAAAGGTACTTTCATTGTCTGTTCTCTCCCCTCTTATTCATGGAACTGCTTGAGGAACTGCAGGTTGTTCTCGAACATCAGGCCGATGTTGTTGATGCCGTACTTCAGCATGGCGATGCGCTCGATGCCAATGCCAAAGGCGAAGCCGGAATACTCGTCCGGGTCAATGTTGCAGTTCTCCAGCACCTTGCGGTTGACAACACCGCCGCCCAGAACTTCGATCCAGCCGGTGTGCTTGCACAGGGGGCAGCCCTTGCCGCCGCACTCAAAGCAGCTGACATCGACCTCCACACTGGGCTCGGTGAAGGGGAAGTAAGAGGGACGCAGGCGGGTGCGGGTGTCCTTGCCGAACAGCTTCTGCACAAAGGTGTTCAGCGCGCCCTGCAGGTCGCCCAGGGTGATGCCCTTATCCACGACCAGGCCTTCCATCTGGTGGAACATGGGGCTGTGGGTGGCATCGGAATCGGAACGGAACACACGGCCGGGGATCAGCACCTTGATGGGCGGCTTCTGGCTGTCCATGGTGCGGATCTGGCCGCCGGAGGTCTGGGTGCGGAGCAGGAACTCATCGGACAGGTAGAAGGTATCCTGCATGTCGCGGGCGGGGTGATCCTTGGGCACGTTCAGGCGGGTGAAGTTGTGGTCGTCATCCTCGATCTCAGGTGCGTCAGCCACGGCAAAGCCCATGCCGGAGAACACGTCGATGATCTGGTTGGTGACCAGCGTCAGGGGGTGCAGACCACCCACCGTGCGGGTCTTGGCGGGCAGGGTGATGTCCACGGTCTCAGCGGCGTTGCGGGCGGCCAGCTCGGCCTCCTTCACCTTGGCAGCGGCGGCATCGTAGTCTGCCTGCACCTTCTGCTTGAGCTCGTTGATGATCTTGCCCATGGCGGGGCGCTCTTCGGGCGCGACAGAGCGCAGATTCTTCATCAGCGCGGGGATCTTGCCGTTTTTGCTCAGATATTCCTGCCAGAACGAGGCCAGCGTCTCCTTGGAAGAGACCTGACCGAGGCTCTCTGCGGCCTGTTTGGCCAGCTCGTCGATCATTGCTTGCATGGAAATTCTCTCCTTCTCAGTTCGTGTTTTCAAAGCGGGGCAGCAAAAAAGGCCCCGTCCCCTGCCGGGCCATTTCTGGCCTGACAAAAGGGACGAAGCCTTTGCAAATCCAATGCTCCGCGGTACCACCCGGTTTCCGCCCTGCACAAAGAAGGGCGGCTCTCAAACGCCGTAACGGGGCGCGCCGTCCTGCCCTAATAGAAGCCGTTCGGGCAGGCCGCTCAGGAGCGAACTTCGGCACACACCCACGCGGAAGCCCTTTCAGCCGGTGAAGCTTCTCTCTTTGCTGTGGAACTGCATGCGTACTCTCTCCGTCGCTGCGTTTTCAAGATATTCAGGTTTCATAACCGGATATCATCTTACCACACTTTGGGCCTGTTTGCAAGCCGGGGCGGCACTTTTTCCCTGAATTTTACGGTTTTGCTTGTGTTTTGGCCGAAAGTATGGTATTGTAAGCGTAACGTTTTACTGAAAGGAGGATACACCCAGATGGGTTGGAATGGCTGCATCTTTTTCAAAAAAGGTCAGATTTAATACGTTCCGGCTCGAAGTGTACCCTTTTATTGGAAACAGAACCTCTCAGTCTGCGCTCTGGCGCAGCCAGCTCCCTTCATAGGGGAGCCAAATCGAGGAAACCTTTCAGCAAGACGTGGAGCATGATTTTCAGCGCCGCGCAGCTTTTCTGTGGGGCGCTTTTGTTTTGCCTGAAAATGGGCACACAGTCCTATCCATTGTAATAGAAAGGGTGCTCCCCATGAATCAGAATCTCAACTTGAAACAGCAGCTTCGCTGCATTTACATCTCCGACTTTTTCTCCGGTCTGCGCATCACGGATGCGGTATGGGTGGCCCTGCTGGCGGCCCGGGGCTTCTCCCTGTGGGAGATCGGTCTGGCCGAGAGCGTGTTCCATGTTGTCAGCCTGCTGTGTGAGGTGCCCAGCGGCATGGCGGCAGACCTGCTGGGCCGCCGGAAGACCCTCCTGTCCGGCGGAGTCTTGACCGTGACCTGCAATCTGTTGATGGCTTTTGCGCCGAACCTGTTCACCATCTGCCTTGCCATGGGGCTGAACGCGCTGGCCATGACCATGTTCTCCGGCACCTCCACGGCGCTGCTCTACGACAGCCTGAAGCAAGAGGGCTGCGAGGAAAAATACATTCAGGTCTCTGCCAACGGCTCCCAGATCTCCATGCTGGCCAACGCCATAGGCTCCATGGCCAGCATCCTGAACCAGTTTCTCGGCTACGCAGGCTTTTATCTGCTGAACGCCGCCTTTGAGGGTGCTTCCGCCCTTGCCAATATGCTGCTTGCGGAGCCCATCGTCACTGAATCGCAGGCCAGCCGGGAAAAACACCCGCTGCGCGCTCTGCCCGAACAGTTCCGCCAGCTGGTGCGGGACAGCCTGCATGTCCTGCACACCTGCCCAATGGCGGTGAAGCTTATCGCATCCAGCGCCCTCATCAGCGTGCCCAGCTACCTGACCAAAATGTTTTTGCAGCAGCGGCTCGTTGAGCTGGGCTGGCCCACGGAGCTGCTCTTCCTTCCCCTGCTGCTGGGTGGTCTGGCCTGCGTGGCGGGCACCGAGATCGGCCGCCGGGTGAGATGCCGCTCCATGCGGCGGCTCTACACGGCCTGTGCCCTGCTCTGCGGTGTGGGCACTCTGCTGGTGGGTACTGCGCCTGCCTGGGGCGGCATCCTGGGCATGATGCTGGTGCAGGGTGTGCTGGAGGTCTATCTGCTCCACGAGAGCCAGAAGCTGAACGATGCCATCCCCAGTGACCAACGGGCCACCCTCATCAGCGTGGATGGCATGGCCTACAGCCTGCTGATGATCCCCGCAAGTCCTCTGGTGGGTGCCGTCGGCGATGCCTTCGGGCAGGCCGGTGCGGGCCTTGCCCTGCTGGGCGGGGTCATCGTGCTGAGCGGCGTGGCGCTCTTGTGGAAAAAGCCGCAGGAATTCTGATACAGCAAAAAGCGGATGCGTTCCGGTGGGAGCGCATCCGCTTTGTTATTTTGCTCAGAACCGCCGCCAGGTGTCCGGCATAAAGAACACCAGCATGGGGAAGATCTCCAGACGGCCCGCCAGCATGTCAAAAATCATAACCAGCTTGGCGGGATTGGAGTAGCTGCCAAAGTTCATCATGGGGCCCACCTGGGCAAGGCCCGGGCCGATGTTGTTCAACGTGGCGGCAATGGCGGTGAAGTTGGTCACCATGTCAAAGCCATCCAGACTGATGAGGAAGAAGGATGCCGCAAAGATGAAGATGTATGCGGCCACAAAGACATTGGTGGCGCGGATGGTCTCATGGTTGACCACCTTGCCGTCCATCCGGACGGGGGCCACCACCTGCGGGTGAAGGGCCTGCTTGAGCTCCTTGCCCACAGTCTTGCCCATCAGCAGGAGGCGGCTGACCTTCATGCCGCCTCCGGTGCTGCCTGCGCAGGCACCCACAAACATCAGCATGACAAGGATCTCCTTGGAGAGGGTGGGCCACAGGTCAAAATCACAGCTGGAAAATCCTGTGGTGGTAATGATGGAGCCCACCTGGAAGGCGGCGTGGCGCAGGGCCTCGCCCAAGCCGTTGTACATGCTGTAAATATTGGCCGTGATGATGACCACAGCCACACCGATGATCACAAAGTAGGCGCGCACCTCCTCGCTGGCGGCAGCGCGGCGGAAGCGGCGCATCAGCAGCAGGAAATAGGCGTTGAAGTTCACGCCAAACAGGATCATAAAGATGGTCACGACCCACTGGACATAGGGCGACATGCTGGCAAAGCTGTCATTGCGGAAGCCGAAGCCGCCGGTGCCCGCTGTACCAAAGGAGGTCAGCAGGGCTTCAAACACCGGCATCCCGCCGAACAACAGGAACACGAACTCGATGACAGTCAGGCCAAAATAAATGCCATAGAGGATCTTTGCCGTGGACTGCACCTTGGGCACCAGCTTATCCACCTGGGGGCCGGGGCTTTCGGCTTTCATCAGGTTGACATGGGAGCCGCCGGTCAGGGGCAGCAGGGAGAGCAGGAACACCAGAACGCCCATGCCGCCGATCCAGTGGGTGAAGCTGCGCCAGAACAGGATGCCCCTGGGCAGGTCCTCCACGGCGGGCAGAATGCTGGCACCGGTGGTGGTGAAGCCGGAAACGGTCTCAAACATGGCATCCACCGGGTTGGGGATGCTGCCCGTGAGCACAAAGGGCACCGCGCCCACCACACTGATGAGCAGCCAGCAGAGCGCCGTGGTGGCAAAGCCCTCCCGCATATAGAAGATCTGGCTCTTGGGCTTGATGCGGTGGAGCAGCGCGCCCGCCACAGCAGAAAGCGCTGCCGTAAGCAGAAACACGCCCAGCACCATCCACTCACCGTAGATCAGGCTGGCCATGGCGGGCAGCAGAAGCAGCGCGGCTTCGCAATAGAGGATGTAGCTCAGCAGCCGCAGAACGATCGCATAATTCATGCCGCGCCTCCGTTAATCTTCCACGATGTCCCGCAGGTCATGCAGGCCGTGCTCCAGCGTGACCACGATGACGTTGTCGCCCACCTGGATCTCATCGCCGCCGCGCGGGATCTTGATCTCGCTGCCGCGGGTGATGCAGCAGAGCAGCAGGTTCTTTTTCAGGTGGAGCTGGCTCAGGGGCACACCGGTGGCGCGGCTCTTCTCATGGACCGTGAATTCCAGCGCCTCCACACGGTCGTCCAGAATGCGGTACAGGGTCTTGATGTTGCTGCCTGCCTCGTTCTGCAAAGCGCGCACATACTGCACGATGTAATCGCAGGTCATGTACTTGGGGTAGACGATGCTGCCCAGATCAAGCCCGGCCAGGATATCATCAAATTCCAGGCGGTTGATCTTGGTGACCAGCTTGCCGTTGGAATGCTTCTTGGCAAACAGGGTCAGCAGGACATTTTCCTCGTCGATGTTGGTCAGGGCCACAAAGGCCTCGGTGGAGGTCAGGCCCTCGGAGAGCAGGAACTCGCGGTTGGAGCCGTCCTCACACAGGATCTGTGCCTCGGGCAGGGCCTGGGCCAGCACATCGCAGCGGGCGGGGTCCCGCTCCACGATCCGCACCCGGACATGGTTTTCCAGCAGCTCCTGGCTCAGGTAGAAGGCAATGGCACCGCCGCCCACGATGAGGGCATTGCGCACCGGGCGCACGGCCAAATGGATGCGCTGGAAGAACTCGTGGGCCTTTTCCTGCGTTGCAAGGAAGGTGACCTGATCGCCGGTCCGGAGCACAAAGTTACCGTTGGGGATGATGACCCCGCCGTCGCGCTCCACGGCACAGACCAGGATATCGCTCTTGAGCCGGGTGGGGATCTCCCGGATGGCCACGCCATCCAGTGCCTGTGCCTCGGTCAGGGTGAACTTGATCAGCCGCACCCGGCCTTCCGCAAATGTATCGATCTTGCTGGCACCGGGGAAGCGCAGCAGGTGGGAGATCTCCCGCGCCGCCGCCATCTCCGGGTTGATGATGGCCGAAATGCCGATCTGCTTTTTGATGAAGTCCAGCTCATGGCTGTAGGATGGGTTGCGCACACGGGCAATGGCGTGGCAGTGGCCCGCCTTTTTGGCAAACATGCAGCAAAGCAGGTTCAGCTCGTCGGAGCCGGTGACCGCAATGAACACGTCCGCCTCCTCGATCCCCGCCTCGGCCAGCGTTGTGATGGAGGAGCCGTTGCCGGTAATGCCCATCACGTCATAGGATTCGCTGATATGCTCCACACGGGCCTTGTTGGTATCGATGATCGTGACATTGTGGCCTTCCTCGCTGAGCTGACGTGCCAGCGCTGTGCCGACCTTGCCGCAGCCCACCAGAATGATCTTCATAGAAAATGTCCTTTCCGTCCCTCCCGCCTTGCGGGAAGGATGCTTTCTCAGTAGCGCTCCACGCCGTCCTTGGTGACAAGGGCGTAGACCAGCGGGGCCTCCTCGGGCTTTTCCGCACCATAGACCAGACCGCTGCGGTACTCCGCAGCAGCGGCTTCAAACTTATCTGCCGCACCGTAGAAGGTGGCCAGGCTTTCGCCCTTGTGCACATAGTCGCCGCGCTTTTTGTGCAGGGTGATGCCGGCCGCAAAGTCCAGCGGGTCTCCCTTCTTCTGGCGGCCAGCGCCCAGCAGCACACTGGCAGAGCCGATCTTCTCGGCATCGTTGGCCACGATGTAGCCATCCTGCTCGGCCAGCAGCTCAAAGCTGGCTGCGGGCTGTTCAAACAAGCTGTAATCGTCCAGCACACGGGTGTCGCCGCCCTGGGCCGCAAACATCTCCTTGCACTTGGCAAAGGCAGAGCCGTCCGCGATCACAGCCTGTGCCATGGCACGGCACTCCGCTGGGGTACCCTTGCCTGCCAGCACCAGCATATTGGCGGCCAGCTGCAGGCAGACCTCGGTCAGGTCGGCAGGACCCTTGCCCTTGAGCACGTCCATGCTCTCCATGACCTCAAGGCTGTTGCCGATGTTACGGCCCAGCGGGGTGTCCATATCGGTGATCATGGCGGCCACCCGGCGGCCATGGTGGGTGCCGATGGCAACCATCAGCTCAGCCAGCTCAATGCTCTGGTCCACGGTCTTCATAAAGGCACCGGTGCCGGTGGTCACATCCAGCAGGATGGCATCAGAGCCGGAGGCCAGCTTCTTGGACATGATGGAAGAGGCGATGAGGGGGATGCAGCTGACCGTGGCGGTCACATCCCGCAGGGCGTACATCTTCTTATCCGCCACGGCAATGCCCTCGCTCTGGCCAATGACCGACAGCCCGATCTTGTTCACCTGGGCAAAGAACTCCTCCTGCGAAAGGGCCGTTCTGGTGCCGGGCACGCTCTCCATTTTATCAATGGTGCCGCCGGTATGGCCCAGGCCGCGGCCACTCATCTTGGCAATCTTCACACCGCAGGCCGCCACCACAGGGGCGATCACAAGGGTGGTCTTATCGCCCACGCCGCCGGTGGAGTGCTTATCCACCTTGATGCCGGGGATGGGGGAAAGATCGACCATCACGCCGCTGTGGGCCATCACGTCCGTCAGCTCGGCTGTTTCTTCGTTGGTCATGCCGCGCAGGTAGACCGCCATCATCCAGGCAGCCATCTGGTAATCGGCCACTTCCCCACTGACAAAGCCGTTGACAATGGCTTCCAACTCTTCCCGGGTGTGGGTACCGCCATCGCGCTTTTTCGCGATCAGATCATAAATACGCATCGCAATTCTCCTGTCTGACAGTATGACTTTCAGTAAATTCCATTATAACAGACTTTTTGACAAAGGCAATCCACATTCCGTCTCCTTTGTCGGGTTTTGAACACCAAGGGCGCAGCTGCCCGGAAAAGCAGCTGCGCCCTTGGACCAAACCTCGCTCAGCGGGAACCCTTGTCGTAAGGGATACCCTCAGCCTTGGGGGCCATGCTGTTTTTGGAGGTAAAGGCCAGAATGATCATGGATGCGATGAACGGCATCATATTATAGATGTTGCTGGACCAGTGGAGCTGCGCCAGGAAGGTGGAGTCCGCAATGTTTGCCAGGCTCTTGAACACGGCAAAGAACATGGCGGCGGCACAGATGTTGAAAGGCTTCCACTGACCAAAGATCATAACAGCCAGTGCAAGGAAGCCCGCGCCAGCCACGCCGACCTCAAAGTTCCAGGTCTGCACCGGGGGCACGATATATGCCAGACCGCCGATAGCGCCCAGCGCACCGGAAAGCAGCACACCCGCGTAGCGCATCTTGTAGACGTTGATGCCCACAGAATCGGCTGCCTGAGGATGTTCGCCGCAGGCGCGCAGGCGCAGGCCGAAGCGCGTCTTATAGAGCAGGATCGACAGGATGATGAAAAGCAGGATGCAGACGTAGGTCGCAAGGTAGACCTTGTTGACGAACGTCTCGCCGAAAAAGCCGAGGTCGGTGTTCTTGTCGATGCCGAGCGTAGACTTTTTGATCATGAACCAGCTCGCCGCGTCGCCCGTGAGCATCTGCAGCGTATTCTGGTTGGCGATGATGCGGATGAGGAACAGCACCAGGGCCGGAGCCATCAGGTTCAGCGCCGTACCGCCGATGGTCTGGTCCGCCCGCAGATTTACGGAGGCAAAGCTCAGCAGCAGGGAGAAAATGGCGCCGAATATGGCCGCCACCAGCATAGCCAGCAGCTCAAAGCCCTGCAAAGCCACCCAGTCGCCGGCAGCCTTGGCCGCGTCGTAGACGTGGTTGGTCTGCATGATGTTCACGAACAGCACGCCGATAAACGCACCCAGGAT
>OHLY01000585.1_pt1 | contig 22008 bp, 17 predicted proteins | sample 1569251 | NCBI WGS metagenome assembly OHLY01 (sample SAMEA3879532, study PRJEB24766) | human gut metagenome | biome: human-associated habitat; feature: feces | place: USA | collected 1985/1987
TGTGGCTTTCAGCCACTTCACACGGCATAGCCGTGAATAATATAGGTTAATTGTAAGTAAAGATGAAGATACAGGTGCAGTAGTATTAAAAAAACAAAACGTAGTATATGAACCAGAAAAGAATATATATGGATATCAAATTAAGTCAATTTCTACGGAAGAATGGAATGATGAATATTCTCAGGAACTTGAACAGATAGAGTTGACAACTTGGGAATTGGAAGAGCAGTGGAGTCATGCAGGTGCAAGAGAGCAGATAGAACTAAATCAAAAAATAAAAGAAATATGGACGGATGAATTCCAGAACATTGTGACAAGATTGAGTGAGAAATATCCTGATAAAAAAGATGAAATAGAACAGCTATCAGAAGAATTTTTGTCGGAAATAGAGGAAATGGATACAACTGTAGAAGATGAAAGTGACAGCGAAGCAATGTATGATGAAAAAGATACTATATTGTTAAATCAGAATCACCAGATACAAGCAAAATGTTATTACATGGTAGGAAATGGGTTGATGGGAGACCGTATTGATGAAATTGTAAGAACTTTTTAATAGAAATAAAACCGAATCACTTTTTATTACGTCATAGAAGTGTAACAAACAAAAGAAAAACATTATGGAGGAATGAAAAATGGCAAGATATTGTGCAAAATGCGGAGCAGAAATAACAGAAGGAAGTAAGTTTTGCAAGAGTTGTGGGGCATCAGTCGGAGACACACAGAAAGGAACAGTAAATCAGAAAGTATCAGTAAAGGCAGCACCAGTCAGTCGAAAGAGTGGAAAGAAAAAATCAATGGTTATTGGAATTATCGCAGTTATTGCTGTTGTACTTGCAGGAGTAGGAATCAAGAATGTAGCGACAAGCGTACCGGATTATGAGAAACCGTTGAAATATGAAATTGATGGTATAAATAAAAATAATACAAAAACATATAAAAAAGCTTTTTTGAATGAAGAGACTTCAATAGGAGATGAGAATCTCAAAGAGTACATGAAAGAAATCAAGAATGTATCCTATGAAGTAGAAAGTGTAGAGAATATCTCGGTGATGGGGCTTTTAGATACAATTGCAGTCATGGGAATCCAGTCAAAAGACATTCAGGATGCAAAAACATTAGAAGTTAGTTTAGAAGCCGAAACAGAGGATGGAGAACATACAACTACAGTGAAGTTTTATGTGATTAAGTTTGATGATCAGTGGTATGCATTGAGTGATTTATTATACTAAATAGGTAAAGAGAAGGAATGAGAGAAAATGGGGCAGTTTTGTAAAAAATGTGGAACACCATTAAGAGACGCAGCGAAGTTTTGTCCGAGCTGTGGACAAAAAGTGGAAGAAGCAGACGAGAAAAAAACACTTGTTGAGAGAGTGAGAAATAACGATACAGAAGCGTGGGAAGAACTTTATAAAAAGACTTATCCAAGGGCATATACAGTTGCAATCCAGACGCTGAAAAATAAAGAGGATGCGTTAGATGTTCTTCAAGATGCATATGTTTCTGTATTCAAAAAGATTGATACTTTAAGAGATGAGTCCAAACTGGAAGCATGGGTAAACAGAATTGTAGCGAATCGATGTATTGATCATATACGAAAATATCGTGGTAATAATGCAGCAACACCTTTTGTAGAAATGACACCGGATGATTCGGATGTGGAATTCGAAGATGTTCTGGAAAATGAAAATAAGGAATTCATGCCGGAAGAATCCGTGGACTACAGTGCAACAAAAAAGATCATGCAGGGAATTCTGAATCAGTTATCGGAAGAGCAGAGATTGTGTGTGCTGATGTATTACTATGAAGAACTTTCTATAAGTGAGATTGCAGATACTTTAGACTGTAGCACAGGAACAGTAAAAAGTCGTCTGAATTATGCACGAAAATACATAAAAAATGAAGTTGAGAACCTGGAAAAGAAAGGTACAAAACTTTACAGCATGGCTCCACTTCCATTCCTTGTATGGATGCTGCGTAGCCAGGAGAATACAGTTCAAGTGCAGGCAGCCGAGAAGGAAGTATGGCAGGCAATTCAGGATAAGGATGGAATTGCGAAGGAGATAAAGGATATCGACGATAATGCGAAGCATTCCCGGCAGATAGAGTCACAGAAAGCAGAACAAAAGACGGCCCAGGAGACAGTGCGGCAAGCAGCAAAAAACAGTGGGAAAGCAGCAGTGAAAACAGGAGCAAAGGGAATTGCAACAAAGATCGTAGCAGGTGTTGTTGCAGTTGCTCTTGTCGGAACAGGTGTTGGACTGGGATATATGAAACAACATAAGAAACCTGTAAAAGTTGCAGAACAGACAACGGATGACAAGAAAGAAAAGCCGGCAACTACAGAAGAGAAAACGTCAGAGAAATTTGTGCTGACAGAAGAGCAAATCCGCGAAATTAAGGTAGCAGCTGCACTGTTTGATAATTGTTTTGCGTCATATAATACAGAGTCTGGAGACCGAATAGAATATTCAACACCGTTAGATCAAGATCATATTTCGCCCCAGGTTATAAAAGCTGTTGCAAGAGGCTGGGCATGTACAGATGAGAGTATAGGAGAGGATCTAGGTGATGATTATGAGGAAGATGATATCAGTTCCTATGTATCAAGAAAATATATGAAGACGGATGAATGTCAGGAGTTTTTAAAAGATACTTTTGGATATGAGGCAGATGATTGGGATGAAGTATCAGAAGTTTTTGCTCCATCCGGAAATTCACATGCAGAAGTATTTGAGGCGTCGTTTGATGGATTTCAGAGTATTAATTACAACGTAGAACGTTGTGAACAGACCAGTGAAGACGAGTATCATTTTTATGTGAAAGCTGAGAGCGAGGAATATTCAAATACAGGATATGGATTAATGGATATCACAGCACATAAGGATGAAAAAAGTAAGTTTGGAGGTTTTGTTTTTGACAAAATAGAATTTACTGCAAACAAAACGGATGATATAAAGCATGATCTTTCTCTGATTATACAAAGTATGATCAAAGAGGATGGTGAAATCAGCGGATTAGATAGTCAGTATGATCCGATTGGTGTGCATGAGGTGGCTAAATTCACAAATGATCAGTTCCTTAACTATGCAAATAGAATAATCGATGTTTCAAGTTGCATTGCGAAGGATAAAGAGTACAAAGAAGGAGAAGGGGCATATGGTGGCCATACACTTCCTAAAGACAGGTATATAGAGATTTGTGAAAATACTTTGGGGTGGAAAAATGGAAATTTGGATATTTCAAGTTTGATAGAAGGCAACAAGGCACATTTTTATGGAGCTGAATTTGATACAATTGGCGCATGGTTTGGTGTAGATAAGATGACGGTTGTTCAAAGCGCAGATGGATCGGTACAAATTAACGGAACGGTAAGAGACTACAGAAAAGAGTCAGATCAGTATGATTATCAATATAATCCAGATCCGAGGGTTATGTATTCATTTACAGCATCAGGAAAAGCAGATGAAAAGAGTGAACTGGGAACAGTTATTGAAAAAGTGGAAGTACTGGAACTGGTCAGCGGTACAGTAGATAGCAGTCCGGTACAAGCAGGATATACAGAGATAGAAAATAAGGTTGTAGAAGCGGAAGAATGGAAACAGGCGTATATTGATTGGGTGAATGGATGGATAACAAAGAGCAATCTTGCAACCTTTCAGTTATTTGATTTGAATGGAGATGCCATACCGGAAATTGTAGCATTTGGAAGTGATATGTCCGAGGGAGCAGAGGTTGCAACCTGGGGAGTAGGAACAGTACAGACTATTCCACTTGATCGCATGGAGGCCCACTATATTCCAGGAGGAAATGTGATAGATAATTCTGGTGGAATGAGTGAAGACTGGTATGACACAATTTATAAAATACAAGATGGTCAGTGGGTTCAGATTGGTAATGGAACATACAGCGTACCAGGACCGGATGAACCGGATATTCCGATGGAAGATGAAAATGGAAATTACAATTTTATTAATTTCAAATGGAATGGGACTCCGATGTCAAAAGAGGATTATCAGCAGCAGGTTAAGAAATTGATTGACTTAGATAATGCGGTGTTTATGGATGGAGAAAATAATTCTGCTGTGAGTGCAAGTGAGATCATTAGTCAGATAGAAAATTACTAGAAATTTGAAAAAATTCTAAAATACTAAAACCAAGAAAGGAAAAGATACGTCATAGAAGTGTAAATACAAAGAAAAACAAGGAGGTAGAGAAAAATGGTAATAGGATACTGTCCGAAGTGTGGAACAGAAATAGAGGAAGGCGAGAAGTTTTGTAAGCACTGCGGAATTGGTGTGAATGAAGAAAAAGTACAGGTCAATGAGAGTTTACAGAAAATTATAGACTATTATGATATAAAAGAGGAAAAAGAACTCTTAAAACAAGATAAGATAGATGTACCATGGATATTTAGAAGTGTGCTGCTTTACTATTTCGCTTATATAGTAGGAGGAATATGGTATTTAGCTATTATGCTGCAGTGGTGGGAACCAGATACTGTATTAGGAATTACAATTGTATGTGGTTGGGGACTTTTTGGATATGTAAAAAGTTTGGAATTTTCTGCTGAGATTACTGAGGAGCTAATGACGTTTGAAACATCAAGAGGTGAAAGATTTAATGTCATTGGACATTATTTAAGAATATGTATTCCTATGATTATATTACAAGCTATACCATATCTCTGGGCAACATATCAAGGAATAATTCTTGGGATTATATATCTTTCAGCAGTATTAAATATTTTATTTCCTGTTTTATATATTATCTTAACATTTGTAATTGGCAATTTAAAAATTGGATTAAGAATATTTGGAGTACCGAAATATATACAACGTCAGAAAGAAATTGATGAAAAAAATAGAGAAATAGGAAAGGAAAATAGTCGTAATAAACACAATTTAGAGTTAGTGCAGGCGTTGTCTAAGATACAAAATATTCAATTCATACAATATATGGCAGATGCTATTGACTTATATAATGAAGAAAACTATGATGATGCATTGGCTAATGTGAGACGAGCATTGGAAAGCTATCTTTATCAACGCATGGAACAGGAAGAAATTATATTTTCTGATGCAAGAGATTTAAATACTTATGAAATGATAAAGAAATTAGGAAGAGATGAACAGTATTTACATTCTATACGAAGGATGTGTAATACAGGAGTTCATGCATTAGAAAATGATGATTCGGTGGAAAAAGATACAGCTCAACGCGCAATCAGTGAAATGTTGAGTGCTTTAGCAAAATATAGTGAAATTTATAAATCCGACACGGGGGTTATAGAAAAAATTAACAATAATCTGGAACTGTTTTTTGAACGTGCTCAGAATCATGCAAAAAGAGGAAATGAAAAAGATGGATTGCTCAATACCCGAAAGGCACTGGAATGTATCGTCAGGGGGTATATGAAATTCAATCATATTATATGTTCGTATGGACATGAGAAGAATCTGAATGGTTACATTGATATGTTGTTTGAGCAAAAGATTATTTCTGAAAGCTCAAAGAATTCAATGCATAAGATTCGTATGGCAAGTAATAAAGGTGCACATGTAGAAAAAGAACAGTCGAAAAAACAGAACTTGAATGTAATTATCAGCTTGCTTGAGAAAGAAATAGAAATATATCTGGAATCCCAGAAAAAGGAACCATCGAATGAGGAGTTGCTGGATCAGATTTCAGAGTATGAAGGCGAGGATGAGATGCTGGACGAATTAGATGATGATTATGATGATGATTACGATGATATGGATGACTATGATGACAACGAATATTATGATGATAGCGGTGAGAGATATTATGAAGATGCGGACGAAGATGAATCTCTATGTGCGAAAGATTTACACAATCCAGCCAATTACTATAATCCATTAAGAGAAAGTACATATAGAAGCCATGATCCTAATGAATATTATAATGTTTTTGATGATGGGGAAGATTATATAAATGGAACTAATTCAACTTTTGATGCAAATGTATTGGGGGAAGATGATAACGCGTTTTATTGTTAGTGTGAAGATATCATAGCATTCGCTTGTAACAGTCTTTAATCGGAATCGATGATATGGGCTTAGACTGGCGGTTTCAACCGGATTTTAACATTACTAGGAGAAAGAGATATGGGAAAAAAGTGTGAGAAATGTGGAGCTGAGCTAAAAGAAGATGCAAGATTTTGTACATCATGTGGTGCTCCAGTAATAGATGAGAGTGAACAGGAAATAGAAAAAAAGCAAGTTAATATTTCCAAAAAGAAGATAGTAATTGTCATTGCAACAGTAGTGGTGATAGGTGGTGGAATTGCAATATGCACGAAGATGCTTTCAAAACCAAAATCAACTGAGCAGACAGTGAAGACTGAATCAGCACAAAATAGTGAAAAAACTTCAGAAACATCAAAGATTACAGAGGAAGCGGAGAAGGTTCCGTCTTACCGGTATCAGTGGACAGTAAAACCAGAAATTGAAGCAGATCAGATTTATTATACGACGGCAGCATACGGTAGTTATAATGACTATCATAAACAATCCATGAATGCATATGCCATAATTGAAAAAGATGGTTTGAAAGGTCTTATCGATTCTTATGGAGTTTTAAGAACAGCAATTCAGTATGAAAATATTATTGCAATAGAAGAGGATACATACCTTTTAAGAGACCAAAATGGAAACGAATATGAACTACTAACTTATGGTGAAGATAAGTTGGTACTTCATGAAAAAGAATCCGAAGATTTTGAGGATGACGGTTCATCTGGAACAGATGGGTTGACAGAAAATACAGATTGGAGTGGATTTTACTGCTATAAATGGAAATTGAGGAATGCTCATTTGGAGTATGATGGCGATGTGAGTCCTGGGATAATTCCAGTACAACAGTCAACGGAAGAACTTTGGAGTTTATCAGATTGGAATAATTTGGAAGGAAAATATGCTCTTTACTCTCAAGGAAACATATGTACAGATTTTATTTATGACGCATGTGGATCAAAAGGAGATTGTGATCTGCTTGCAGTCAGTAAGGATGGAAAATGGGGATATGTTTCTGGTGCGAGTGAGATCATTCCAATCCAGTATGATGCAACTTGGAATCGCTATACATCAAATGAAATAGATGCTGAGAATATAGAAGCAAGTGCAGGAACCGATGAATTCTGTTATGCACCAGCTAATGGGTATATCCCTTTAAGGCAGGGAGAAAAGTGGGAGCTAGAAGATTATGATGGGAAAGTTATTATTTCTTTCGGAGAATTTGAAGAAATTTTGCCGGTAAATTCTTATAAAAGGTGCTGGGTAAAAAAAGATGGAAAATGGGGGGTTATAAAAATAACAGACGAAGAAGTTCAATCTAATGAGAATACGGAATGGAAACAGAGAGCCATTGATTGGGCGAAAAGAAAGTATTCAGAAGATAATGGGAGAACATTTTTATTAGTTGATATGAATGGAGATCATATTCCTGAAGTAGCAACACTTAAAAATGAAGCAAATACAGAGTCAAAAGGATCATTGGGAACATTTGCTTCTGAAGAGACTAGAGAAATGGATTTGAGTGATACTGTTTATTATAAACCAGATGGAAATGTAATAGATTATAAGAATAGTGATGGAGAAAAAAACACGGATGAAATATATGCTGTTTATAACGGACAGTGGAGATCTCTTGGAAGCGGTTCCTATAATGAAGACAATTATGAATGGTATGATGAACAAAATGGTTATCAAGAAGTATCTAGAGAAGAATATGAAGAAAAAATAAATAGTCTTATTGACGTTAACAGTGCAGAATTATTAGAACAAAAAGGTGTTACAATTAAAGAGATTATCCAACAGATACAGGATTATGAATAAAAGAGAAGTGGGGATCACGCATTACTGTGATTCCCACTTCTTTTTGGGGAAATGTTAAAATTTTTTCTATATAGTAGGGAGACAAGATGTGTAACATTATTGAAAATGCAAAGTCTTTATGATAAAATTTCAAGCAGAAACTACTGATATTAGTCGAAATATCAGTATAGAAATGGGGAAGAAACAGTATGGATTTACAGACATTGATCGTTTTGATCATCGAGTTGATCGGAACAATCGCATTTTCAATATCGGGAGCCATGGTTGGTATCCGCCGAAAGATGGACATTTTCGGCGTGCTGGTGCTTGGCGTGGTGACCGCGGTAGGAGGCGGAATGATGCGTGATGTGATCTTGGGGAAGACACCGAGCGCATTTGTGAAGCCGATTTATGTAGAAGTGGCAGTGATTTCTGCATTAGCGCCATTTCTCTTACTTTCTATTAATAAGAGACTGATGCATAGCAAATACCAGGCACTCTATGCAGGACTAATGTTCCTGATGGATTCGGTCGGACTTGGGATTTTTACAGCAGTCGGAGTATCCACAGGATGGACAGCAGGATATCATGATAATATGTTTTTCTTAAGTTTCCTTGGAGTACTGACAGGAGTTGGAGGAGGACTTCTCCGAGATGTGATGGCAGGGGTTCCACCATACATTTTTGTAAAGCATGTGTATGCCTGTGCATCGATCGCAGGGGCAATCTGTTGTGTACTGGCATATAGAAGCTGGGGACAGATTCCGGCGCTTGTGATCGGAACAATAGTTGTGCTTGTGATTCGTATCGGAGCAGCGCATTACAGATGGAATCTGCCGTGTGTGAAGCTGGAGGATGAAGAATAATGAATAGGAAAATCCAATTTGGTGACAAGATACTGGTAGAAGTAGTTGTATAGTGCAAACACTTATAAACACCCGTTATTTTATCTTGAGAAGGATGAAAATAGCGAGTGTTTTTATAGTCTTATTTATAAAAACAGTTCATTTTCTTTTCGTCCGGAACAAGCTTTTTTTAACTTCTGGGAAGCAGTAGACAGCATTAGTGGATTCAGCTTGCGGGAATGCGTTGGACAGACGCTGATACAGCGCATACAGGAAATACATTTGTCCTTATCAGTCTGCTTAGGATTGTCAGATGGAATTGCTCCTGACGGGCATTTCGCTGCACACAGTCCACAGGAACCACAGGTATGTGAAGCACCAGGGATAAGCGGAATCGTACCGTATTCGCGGTAAGGTCTGTTACCCGGAACATGTACCGGCAAGTGGTCAGATTTTATGGAGTTATTATCTTTTTCTTTGATTTTCCGTACAAAGTCAGAGAGCACTGTAAGATCATTCTGATCAGGCCTTCCGGTTGCAAACTGATGCATGATGGAATGTTCTGCGACAGCCGCAATAGCTGCCTGGCAGGTGAAGTTCTTTTCAATCAGAGTATCTTCAAGTTCGATCAATGTATCTTCATAAGCACGGTTTCCGTAAACGGTGATTAGAATCGCAGTTGCATTATTTCCGCTCAGAGCTTTGATTCTCTCTAATGCAATGGCAGGAACACGTCCACCGAAGGAAGGAACTCCGATGATACAGAGATCTTCTTCGGAAAAATTATTTGTTAGACTAGAAGTCTTTTCGCATAAATCAATGCTCTGATATTCGCCAAATTGTTCAGCTATAAATGTAACTATTTTTTCAGTTCCACTGGTTGGACTGAAGTAAATTGCGTATATACTCATAAATATTCTCCCCTAATTAAATGTTTTAGCAGACACAATAATTTTAGAGGGTTTGGAGATGTTTTGCAAGAGCCTGGTTGATATGAAAAGATAAAAGTGATATGATTTGAATAGATAAAATATTATCTAAAAACGCATAAAATGGTTTGAAATAGATAAAATATTATCCATAGAGCGAGGTGGGTGAATGCAACAGTTAGTATGGGAAACAGCAGAAGAACTGGATCAAAAGCTTGCGCAAAGAGTGCGTAATATTAGAAAGAGACGTTCGATTTCACAGGAAAAATTAGCATCTATGAGTGGTGTGAGTTATGGTTCGATTAAAAGGTTTGAGACGACAGGAATGATTTCATTACTTTCATTGACGAAGATTGCGATGGCATTGGATATGGCAGATGAACTTAGAGATATTTTTACAAGTGTGCCGTATAGGGATATCCAAGAAGTTATAAATGAGACGAGGTCTCAAAGCAAAAGAAGAGATAGATTTAGATGAGAGTTTATGGAATTATATTAAAGAGAATAGGAGTTTATTATGAGTTACATCACAACATACACGGGAAATCATTTTGATCCGATCAATCCAGATCCGGAACTGATCAACATTGTAGATATTGCCCATGCACTTCCGATGATCTGCCGGGGGAACGGCCAGGTCAGTACGTTCTGGTCTGTGGGAGAGCATTGTATTCTGTGTGCGAAGGAAGCCGCTGCCAGAGGATACAGCAATCGTGTGATCGAGGGTGCACTTTTGCATGATGCAAGTGAGTGTTATATGTCAGATGTGCCGCGTCCGCTGAAGCAATTTATGACAGTATATAAAGAGCAGGAGAATCATTTGCTTGATGTTTTGTATACCAAGTTCCTGGGTTCACCACTTGATGAGCAGGAAGAGAAGCTGATCAAAGAGATTGATGATGCGGTATTGTGGTATGATATGAAATATTTACTGGGTGAAGACTCAGAAGGAGACAAGCCGGAGACGTGTATGGTACCTGATTATACGGTGAGAGCATTCAAGGATGTTGAGCAGGAGTACTTGGAAATATTTGAAAAATATAAGGTCTTATAAATATCAAAATGATGAAAAAGGACAGAGAGTTCTGATTGAAAAAATGTCAGAACTCTCCGTTTTTTGTAGATATCAGTATTGTGATCTTCGTTGCGTATTGCTTAGAACCATAGAGAGGTGTAGTGTTCCCAAAACTATTATCCATTTATTTTACTTTACAACAGCTGTCGCGTTCAATCAGCTGATGCGGTACGATAATCTTTGTTGCAACAAGATTCGGATTCTCAATATGATTGATCATCTGTGATGCCGCCTCGATACCCAGCTGCTTGGAATTAATATCAATTGAAGTAAGCTGTGGAGATGTCGATCTTGCAAACAGAGAGTTGTTGAATGATATAATCGACAAATCATCAGGGATTGAAACATGATTCTGAAGACAAACTATTTCAAGAGAAACAGCAAGAATATCATCACTTACAACGATTGCAGTTGGCGGTTCATCCTGCAGTAACAGAGAAGAAATTGCTTCTGTGTTATCTCCTGATACATTCAGAACTTCCGCGCAGTATTCTGGACGGAAAGGGATTCCGTGTTTAGTCAATGCCATCTGGTAACCGGTTTTTCTGTCTGCGGCAAAAGTCAGTGAACTGTCGGAACCCAGATAAGCAATCTTGCGATGACCGAGCTGATAGAGATATTCGGTCGCGTCCTCTCCGGCAAGAAGATTATCATTGTCAATATATAATGTCTGATTCGTGTACTGTGTTGCTTTTCCAATCAAGATATAAAGAAGCCCTTCGCTGAAGAGATAATCAATAATCGGATCGTCCTTTCGAGAATAAAGAACGATGAACCCATCTACTTTTCCACTTCGTGACATAGACTGAATCGCTTTTAAGATCTCATCTTCATCTTGACCTGTCACAACAGTAGACATGTATTGTCTCTGGTTACAGTAGTGGCTGATGCCGCGAATTGCTTCAAGATAGAAAGCATTCTCATATACTTCACGGGCGGATGCCGGAAGGATAATCCCAATGGTGCGGGAATACTGTGAAGCAAGATTGCTGGCCTGAAAGTTTACTTCGTAACCAAGTTCGATCATCGCTTTACGCACTTTTTCTTTCGTTTCTGTGCTGATGGAAGGGTTATTCTTACAAGTTCTGGAGACAGTGGAAGGTGATACACCTGCCAAAGCGGCCACATCTTTAATTGTTACTGCCATATTTTCCCTCCTGTGAGGAAATGAGGATGTCAGGAGTCTGACACCTATTTTCCTTTATTTTCACGTAACTGTTCAGAGCCAACCTCCAAAATGCTACGCATTTCGTCGGTGTGGCGTATCCGCCAAATAAAATTTCAAAAACAGTCTTAAAAATGCAAGCATTTTATATCTGTTTTTTGAAATTTTGCTTGGCTCTGAACAGTTACATTTTCACAAAAAATTCGTCACCTACTATTTTAGTGAAAGAACGCAATGATGTCAAATCTGTTGCATAGTTTTTTGCATAGAAACTGTTGTGAGAATGTACAAAAACAGAGCATATAAATTGTGCAAAAGGCAGAAATAGAAAATAGATCTATAAATAGAATTGCATTTCGTGCAAAACGTACATATAATTAATGCAAACGGTTGCACAGAATGATGCAACGAAAAGCGCGGCACATGATGCGATGGCATGTAGGGAGATCTAAAGGAGGAATTTAAAGGTGAAAACGAAAGGAAAGAAGAAATTCAATCTCAATTTTGATTTGCTTCAGATCTGATCAATTACAAAGATGCAGGAAATATGGAAGCTTATAAAACTCTGCTCACAACAGTAACACCGGCCCGTTTCAAAGTCGGACAGATGATTGGAGCAACCGGCCTTCTGCTTGGTGTTGCACTTGCTTACAAGAATTCCAATGTCAATCAAGGCCGGCCTGGGCGGAGACATTATTAATTTTGTAATCTGTGTGGTTGCATTTTTCATCATCGGATATTTTGTAGCATATTTCATGATCGGTAAGTTTAAGTTCGCAACACCGGGAAGACTTGGAAATTATATGGATGACAATGCAGATGTATTAAAATCAGATATTAATGACATCTTATGATACCAGGATTGTGAGAGTGCATTGCACGAAACAATCCTTAGGTATCATAGTTGGGAGATTTTAGTTCATAACAGACAAATAAACTGGAGAAGGGTATGTAGAAACTTCTCCAGTGTTTTTACAGGAGTGAGAAGAGAATGAAGTTAATGACGTTAAATACGCATAGTCTTGTAGAATCATCTTACGAAGAAAAAAAGGAAAAGTTTATAGAGACGTTAATAGCTGAGCAGCCGGATGTAGTTGCTCTTCAGGAGGTGAATCAGACTGCAAGTGCCGGAGAAATTCCGGATGTAATGCTGGCCGGGTATAAGAGATGTATGGATTTCGGACTTCCTGTAAGAGAAGATAACCATGCGAAGGAAGTTGTTGAAGCACTCAGAGAAAAAGGAGTGTATTACTATTGGACCTGGCTGTCTGCAAAGATCGGATATGGAAAATACGATGAAGGAATGGCTCTTTTATCAAAGAAACCGATTATGAGAGTAAAGCAGTTCCTGATCAGCCAGACAGATGATTATGATAACTGGAAGACAAGAAAAATTTTAGGAATGCAGACAGAAGGGAACGATGACATTTTCTTTACAGTCCATATGGGCTGGTGGAACGACGAGGAAGAACCGCTGAAGAAACAGTGGGAGAAAATGGAAAAGCTGACGAAAAGTCTGGAAAAGAAAGATCGCACCATCTGGTTGATGGGAGATTTCAACAGTCTCGATAATGTAAAACAGGAAGGGTATGAACTGATCTGCGAAAGCGGATGGAAGGACAGTTACTGTCTGGCAGAACAGAAAGATTCCGGTGTTACAGTGGAAGAAGAAATCGATGGATGGCGCGATGGAGAAGGCGGTGGAGCAGTGAAAGATGCCAAACGTCTGGATTACATTTTCTGTAATACGCAGAAAAAAGTAAAGTCATCACAAGTGGTATGTAATGGTAAGAATTACCCGGTAGTATCCGATCATTATGGAGTAATGATTGAGGTAGAAGATTAAGAGGAGGAAGATAAAATGAGCGAAAGAGCAGCAGGTATTTTAATGCCGATCAGTAGTTTGCCGTCAGAGTACGGAATTGGTTGTTTTTCAAAAAGTGCGTATGAATTTGTAGATTGGCTCAAAGGAGCAGGCCAGAGTTATTGGCAGATTCTCCCGCTTGGACCGACCAGTTATGGGGATTCTCCGTATCAGTCCTTTTCTACATTTGCAGGAAATCCGTACTTTATCAGTCTTGATGAACTGATCGAGGAAGGTGTTCTGACACGTGCAGAATGTGAGAAAGTAAACTGGGGAAAAGCAAAGGGTTCCATTGATTACGAGAAGATTTATAATGGACGTTATCCATTACTTCGCAAAGCTTATGAGAGAAGTAAGATCAGTGAGAATCCGGAGTATCAGAAATTCGTGAATGAGAATAGCTGGTGGCTGTCAGATTATGCACTGTTCATGGCTGTGAAAGGAAGATTTGACAATGTAGAGTGGACAAAATGGGCAGAAGATATCCGTCTCCGTTGGAAATGGGCAATGGATTATTACAGAGAGGAACTGTATTATGATATTGAATTCCAGCAGTACATGCAGTTTAAATTCCACGAGCAATGGATGAAATTAAAGGCATATGCAAATGAAAATGGAATCAAGATCATTGGAGATATCCCAATCTATGTTGCAATGGACAGTGCGGATACCTGGGCGCATCCGGAACTGTTTCAGTTAGATGAGGAAAATGTTCCGACAGCTGTAGCCGGATGCCCGCCGGATGGATTCTCTGCGACAGGACAGCTGTGGGGAAATCCGCTGTACCGTTGGGACTATCATAGAGAGACAGGATATTCATGGTGGATTTCAAGACTGCATTATGTATTCCAGATGTATGATGTTGTCAGAATCGATCATTTCCGTGGATTTGATGAATACTTTTCAATTCCGTATGGGGCAGAGAATGCAATCGGAGGACATTGGGAGAAAGGTCCTGGAATCGATCTGTTCCGCAAAGTGGAACAGGCACTTGGATGGAAGCAGGTTATTGCCGAAGATCTTGGTTATGTGACAGATTCTGTTCGTGAGCTGGTCCGCGAGAGTGGTTTTCCGGGAATGAAGGTTTTGGAATTTGCATTTGATTCCCGTGACTCAGGTTGTGCGAATGATTATCTTCCACATAACTACCCGGTGAACAGTGTGGCTTATACAGGAACTCATGACAACGAAACAATCGTTGGATGGTGGAGCAGTATCACAAAAGAGGAGCAGAAACTGGCGAGAGATTACATGTGTGACCAGTACACACCGGAAAGGGAACTGTATAAATCTCTGATCAGCCTGATTATGCGAAGCAGTGCAAAGCTGTGTGTTATTCCGATGCAGGACTATTTAGGGTTAGGAAATAATTGTCGTATCAACACTCCGTCTACGGTAGGAAAGAACTGGAAGTGGAGAGTGAATACAAGACAGTTGTCATTGAAATTGCAGAAGGAAATCCAGGAGATGACACTTAGATATGGAAGAATGAACTGGGAGACAGTCGAGTAGGATTCTAAAAGATAAAATTTCATGAAAAAGAGACGAAGGTTTCTAATTACAAAATGTCAGAAACCTCCGTCTTTTAGTCTTCTTTAACATAGTTGGGTTAAACTACTGTCTTTTTTCTCAACGTCCAAAGAGCAACAATCAGTGTCAATATCTCAGCTGCCGGTACTGCCAGCCAGATTCCATTTAATTCCAAGAACCTTGGAAGAACTGTCAGGAAAAGAAGCAGCAGAGCAAAGGAACGAAGGAAAGTAATCATACCTGAGACATATCCTTTGCCATATGTCATCATACGGATTGCTGCGAAGATATTGATTCCTGAAAATAAGAATCCGAGTCCATATAAGCGCAGTCCGGAAACTGCCATGTCAAAGACTGTGCTGCCGGGAGATGCAAAGAAATATACCCCAATTGGTGCCAGCAGATAAGTGCATCCGTAGAGAATGATCGGTGCAATCGCAAAGAAGCGATAAGCGTACTTTTCTAAAACACGACAGACAGAGAAATTTCTGTCTCCGTAAGCATATCCTAGTGGCGTTGATAGTCCCATAGAAAATCCAAAATAAATTCCGATACATAAGAACTGTAAATACATGATGATTGAAACAGCAGCAACGCCGTCTTCTCCGGCGAAAAGTAGGGCACTTCGGTTAAAGACAACGGTTGTGATCGCAATCGCAAGCTGGTTTACGAATTCAGAAGTTCCGTTAACCATGCTATGAAATGCTTCCTTTATAGACAGTCCGCGGAATGTAAAATGAAGGAAGTTTGGATGTGTTACAAAGTAAACCACTCCCATTATAAAAGAAAGCAGCAGGCCGAGGAAAGTTGCAAGTGCGGCACCTGTAATTCCCATATGGAGCTGTCCGATAAAAATGTAATCGAAAACAATATTAAAAATCCCTCCGGAAAGTGCTGTCAGAAAACTGTACGTCGGAGAACCGTCAACACGGATGAAATAAGTGAACATCTCTTTTCCAACCACGATCGGAGCACCGAACAGCCACCAGTAGATATAAGCTTTACAATCTTCCATCAACAGTGAGGTTGCACCAAGCATCTGCAGGATGAGCGACAACCGGAAAAGAATAAGCGCAGAGACAAGAGCGCCAATGACAATGGCAGCAGCCATGCTTACCGAGAAAGTCCGGCTGGCTTCGTCATTTTTCTTTCCACCGATATGAAGAGCAACAAGTGCACTTCCACCTGAAGCGAAGGCAAGTGCGATACCGTACAGAATATTTACAAGCGGATAGACAACATTGATCGCGGCAAGTGCATTTGTTCCAACATAGGCGGAAACAAAGATTCCGTCAACGATCGTATAAACAGTAGTAAATAATGAGGTGAGATAAGTTGGAATGATAAAGCGTAATAATTTCTTTAATCGAATCTCATCTACAGATTGAAAAATAAGAGTTTTTTCCATTGGGAAACCTCCTTGTTTAAAAAAATCTCTTAGTATATAATAAACCTTAAAGATACATGAAGGTCAATAAAAAGATTTGCTGATCATTATGAATAAGAAGAAACGATACTAGCGTGGAAAAATATGCAAAACATAGAATTCACAAATAAATCAAAAAATGGGATTGAAATTCGCAGAAACAGTGACTATAATTTTTTAGTTAGTAAGAGAAGTAATGAGTGGATAAAAGATGTCTAAGGAGGAGTTAGATATGAGCAATCAGGAGAATGTATTTGAAACAATTTTAGCACCTATGACCGGTACAGCAGTAGCAATTACAGAAGTGCCGGATCCTATTTTTATAGAGAAGATTCTTGGAGATGGAGTCGCAATTGTTCCGACAGAAGGTAAGGTTGTAAGCCCGGTTGACGGAACTGTATCAAAAGTAGCAGAGACAGGTCACATTTATGCTGTTACTTCCGATAACGGAGTAGAAGTTGTGATACATGTCGGACTTGAGACAGTCGCACTGAATGGAAAATGTTTCCAGATCCATGTAAAAGAAGGAGACAAGGTAAAAGCAGGAGATCTTCTTGCAGATGCAGACCTTGAGTTTATCAAAGAAACAGGACGTAATTCCATCACACCGATCGTCATCGGTTCAAGCCTTGAAGGTAAAGATCTTGTATGTGAAGAGGGAGAAGTTCAGGCCGGAAAAACAGTTATTATGGAAATTAAGCAGAAATAAGAAGTCAGAAGATATTGTTCCAGAATCGGTTTAGCTTAGAAGGAAGGTTATAGTATGAAAGAAGAAAGATATTCAATCATATTCAGCAGCAAAACAGGAAATACAGCAGAGCTGGCAAATGCGATTCGTGATGCATTGCCGCAGGAGAATTGTGATTATTTCGGAACAAGCGAAATCGAAGAACCGGTATCAGAAATGCTTTATATTGGTTTCTGGACAGATCAGGGAAATGCAGATAAGTCCGCATTGGAATTATTGCAGAAGATAAAGAATAAAAAAGTCTTTCTGTTTGGAACAGCCGGGTTTGGTGAGAATGAAGCATATTTCCAGAAGGTTCTGAATAATGTTAAGAGTTCTATGGATAAAAGCAATCAGGTGGTTGGTGAATATATGTGTCAGGGAAAGATGCCGCAAGCGGTGAGAGACCGTTATGTGAAAATGAAAGAGCAGCCGGATCATATGCCGAATCTTGATCTGCTGATCGCAAATTTTGACCGTGCTTTATCACATCCGGATAAGAAAGATCTGGATAAACTCAGAGAGCTGGTTAGAGGATAGAAATAGTAAGAGGAAAGAAGAAGTCTTCAGTACGAGGGCTTCTTTTTTTATATGTTAGGAAAGTTCTTTCCTAACATATAAAAAACGCTCCGCTCAGGATGCGCACTGCGGCGTACAAGGTAGGTGTCGCAAGCGACCGCCGCAGGCGCAAGAATGTGCCGAGGCACATTCTTTGTTCTGAAGAAAAAGTAACAGAGGAGATTTCAAAAATAAGAATAAAAGTGTTGAAAGCGTGAATAATAGAAGAAATATATTTAAAAAACGTGAAAAAATTACAAATATAGGCGCGTAAAACGTGAAAAATAAATTGACATAGGCTCATAAAACGTGATAGCCTTGAAAAAAGGAGGGGATTCTATGTATTTAAAAAGAAAGATAGATGAGTATCTGTTAGAGTGGAAAGAAAAAGAAGAAAGACTTCCGTTAATTATAAAAGGGGCAAGGCAGATTGGAAAAACGGAATCTATTAATCACTTTGCAAATCAAAAATATGGCAATATTGTAAGTATTAATTTTGTATTGGAACCGAAATATAAAACAATACTGAGTGATGGATATGCTGTTGAAGATATTATAAAGAATATTTCAATGATAGATACATCCAAAAAATTCATCGAGGGAGACACATTGATTATCTTTGATGAATTACAGGAGTTCCCAGATATTGCAACTGCGTTGAAATCATTTAAAATCGATGGAAGATTTGATGTCATATGTAGTGGTTCTTTACTTGGAATCAATTACAGAAAAATCCATAGCAACAGTGTGGGATATAAAACAGATTATGAAATGTTTTCAATGGATTTTGAAGAATTTTTGTGGGCGAAAGGATACTCAGAGAAGAATATTGAAGATATACTAAAACATATGCAGACAGGAACACCTTTTTCAGAAACAGAATTATCAGTTTATAAGAAATTGTTTTTAGAATATTGTGTACTTGGTGGCATGCCTGCAGTAGTAAAAGTATATATTGAAAAAAACCTCTTCACAGATACGATAGAAATCCAGAAGCAGATTCAAATGGATTACGAAGAGGATATTAGAAAATACGCTGAAGGTTTGGATCAGACTAAAATTGTAAGTGTCTATCGGAACGTACCTGTACAGCTTGCAAAAGAAAATAAGAAATTTCAATTAAGTAAAATAGACAAAAAAGCCAGAAGCCGAGAATATATGGGATGTATAACCTGGCTCGAAGATGCAGGCGTGATTACTATATGTTATTGTCTGCAATATCCAGAACTTCCATTGAAAGGAAATTATGATGACTCAAAATTCAAAATCTATTATCCAGATACAGGATTATTGATAGCTTCACTAGATGAGGAGGCACAAGAAGATCTTCGGGCAAATAAAAATCTTGGAGTATACAAAGGAGCTTTATATGAAAATTTTGTAGCAGAGGCATTTGTAAAACAGGGACTTGGACTGTATTATTATAAAAAAGAAAATGCTACTTTGGAAGAGGGTTTTTTTGTAAGAACAAAAGATGAGCTGGTTCCGGTAGAAGTGAAGGCAAACAAGAACCGTTCTAAGTCATTGAGACAATTGATATCCAGTGATTCTTATGGGGATATTCATTGGGGAATAAAACTTGCAGATAGTAATGTTGGGATAGAAGACGGAATTTATACATTTCCATACTTTTGTACATTTCTATTAAAACGATATCTAAGGGAAAAAGATGAAGAAAAAATTGTTTGACTTTTAGATTAACAGGAAATATAATAACTACAAACGAGTAGCAAGTAAGCGTAAATCCAGTTTACCGGCTGCTCGTTTTCTTTTATTAAAATAGAAGTAACTGTTCAGAGGCAACCTCCCAAATGCTACGCATTTCGTCGGTGTGGCGTATCCGCCAAATAAAATTTCAAAAACAGTCTTAAAAATGCAAGCATTTTACACCTATTTTATGAAATTTTGCTTGGCTCTGAACAGTTACAAATAGAATATCGCCATGAAAAAGTGTGTAGCCTGTCAGCGTAAGTCCAGCTTATAAGACAAGGTACGCACTTTTTTTGTGCAGAAAAGAGAGGAGTCAAAACAAAATGGCGGAAAGTAACAAGATGAAAGACATGCCGGTGAATAAGCTGATGGCCCAGATGGGAATCCCGATGATCTTATCTATGGCATTGCAGGCGGTTTACAACATTGTAGACAGTGCATTTGTAGGAAATATGAGAGTGGGCAGTGAGTCGGCATTAAATGCATTGACACTGGTATTCCCGGTCCAGATGCTCATGGTCGCAGTGGGAATCGGAACAGGTGTCGGAACCAATGCGCTTCTGGCAAGGACACTTGGCCAGGGAAACAATAAAAAAGCAGCAAAGGTAGCAGGAAACAGTCTGTTTCTTGGAGTAATTATTTATGCGGTATGTTTATTATTTGGTGTTTTTGGGGTGAAAGCATATATTTCTTCACAGACTGTTGATACAGAAGTTATTTTGATGGGAGTAAGCTATCTTAGAATATGTTGTGTTATTTCCTTTGGAATTATATTCTTTTCGTTGTTTGAGAAATTATTGCAGGCAACAGGACGTTCACTTTATTCCACAATAGGACAGGTAGTTGGGGCAGTTGTAAATATTGTTCTGGACCCAATTATGATATATGGTATAGGACCTGTTCCACAGATGGGAGTAAAAGGTGCTGCATATGCAACAGTTATTGGTCAGGTTGTATCAGCAGGATTATTATTTATTTTCCATATAAAATTAAATAAGGAATTTGAGCATAGTGTTAAATATATGAAGCCAGATGCCGGAATTATAAAAGAAATTTATGCAATCGGACTTCCGGCGATTATAGCACAGGCTCTTATGTCTATTATGGTTTACGTTATGAATTTGATTTTGAAGTTCAATCCTTCTGCACAGACGGCATATGGACTGTTTTATAAAGTACAGCAGTTTGTATTGTTCTTAGCTTTTGGTTTAAGAGATGCAATTACACCAATAATAGCATTTGCTTATGGAATGGGAAGTAGAAAGAGAATAGAAGACGGAATAAAATATGGTCTTATATATACAATTGTACTTATGATTGCAGGGGCAGCAATTACAGAGATTTTTCCAGGTGCATTTGCAGCTTTATTTAATGCAGGGCAGTCAAGAGAATATTTCATAGGAGCAATGAGAATTATTTCAATAAGTTTTATATTTGCAGGAATAAATGTTGCGTATCAGGGAATTTATCAGGCATTAAATGGTGGAATAGAGTCACTGGTTATATCGCTTCTTAGACAGCTTATTATAATATTGCCATTGGCGGGAATATTTTCTGCTTTTGTAAGAAATGGACAGGCTGGTGTATCGCTTATCTGGTGGGCATTTCCAATAACAGAGATTATCGCTTGTCTGGCTGGATATGTATTTTTAAAGAAAATCAGAAAAAATAAAGTAGAGAAGTTAAGTGAATAAATTCATAAAATGGATTAGTCTGTGACAAATCTGAAATAAGAAAAATTTTAATTGAATGAGGAGGCTTACATATGGCAAATAAAATTATTACAATCAGCAGGGAGTTTGGAAGCGGTGGACGATTTATCGGAGAAGAAGTCGCTAAGAAGCTGGGAATGAAATATTATGATAAAGATATAATCAGCCAGATAGCAGAAAAGTTGGGATTTTCAAAAGAGTATATCAGTCAGAATGCAGAACTATCACCTAAAAAAGGGTTGTTTGCATATGCACTTACAGGACGTGATACAACAGGAAAATCAGTAGAAGATATGGTGTATGAGGCTCAGAGAAAAGTAATTCTTGAAATAGCAGAAAATGATAGCTGTGTAATTATAGGAAGAAATGCTGATTATATATTAAAAGACAGGACGGATGTTATTAATATTTTTATACACGCAGATATGCCTGAAAAAGTAAAGAGAATATGCAGATTATATAATGTCACAGAAACTGAGGCTGTAGCGATGACAGCAGATATTGATAAAAGACGCATGACTAACTATCGTTATTATACAGACCAGAAGTGGGGAATGGCACGAAATTACACATTGACATTAAATAGTTCACAGCTAGGGTATGATATGTGTGAGAAGATTATAATGGAATGT
>OHLY01000638.1_pt1 | contig 20825 bp, 20 predicted proteins | sample 1569251 | NCBI WGS metagenome assembly OHLY01 (sample SAMEA3879532, study PRJEB24766) | human gut metagenome | biome: human-associated habitat; feature: feces | place: USA | collected 1985/1987
CTTTCTCGCAACGCCTTATGAAGACGGAACGCCTTATACCGGAGAAGTTTTCTTTCTATTTTACAGCTCCGGCTGACAGCCTGCCTCTGATGAAGGGACTGAATTTCGATGAAAAGGATGCTTTTGTCATTGAGCAAACAACCGGACGGAACGATACGATTCATTATTGGATAAAAGATTCCTTACTCTATCAGCAGGATACATTGAGGATGAGCCTGACTTATTTGTACACAGATACGTTGGAACAGTTAGTTCCCAGGACGGATACGTTGAGAATCGTATCGAAGGTAAGTTGGAAGAAGCTGCAGGAAAAGAAGCAGGAGGAGAAAGAGAAGGCCGAAAAGGAAAAGAAGAAAAAAAGGAAGAATATCTCCTTGTAGATGGTTACAATATCATCTATGCCTGGGAAGATTTAAAAGAACTGGCAGATGCAAATCTCCATGCTGCCCAGACAAAACTGATGGATATTCTGAGCAACTATCAGGGCTTTAAGAAGTGCGTGCTCATCCTTGTGTTTGATGCTTACCGTGTGCCGGGCAGCCCCGGCAGCATAGAGCAGTATCACAATATCCATGTGGTCTACACCCGGGAAGCCGAGACCGCCGATATGTTCATCGAGCGTGTCACCCATGAGATCGGCAAGGGCCGCCGCGTCCGCGTGGCCACCTCCGATGGCATGGAACAGGTCATCATCCTGGGCCATGGTGCCCTCCGTGTCTCTGCCCGCATGTTCCATGAAGAGGTGCAGGAAGCAGAGAAGGAGATCCGGAGGTATTTGCAGGGAACGGATTAAACCTCTCCGTCATTGCTTGGCAAAGAGGGCGAGCTTTACGAAATGCCAAGGGCCCCCCTACTAGTGGGGGCTGTCGCCGCAGGCGACTGGGGGGTTGAGCCGCAAGCCCGACTGAGAGGTTGTATGAAAGGGTGCGTGATAAAATGACAATAACTTCCGATTTTGTCTGGCAGGCCATCCAGCCCCGCCCCAGGGACGCGCATAAAGGGACCTTTGGCTCCGTGCTGGCGGTGGCGGGCAGTGCGTCCTACCGGGGCGCGGCGGCGCTGGCCGTGGAAGGTGCCCTGCGCACCGGGGCCGGTATCGTTACGCTGGCAAGTGTGGAGCCGGTGCTGGCGGCTGTGGCCGCCCGCCTGCCCGAGTGTTGTCTCTGCCCCTGCGAAGCGGGGGCAGAGGGCGGCATCTCGCCCCAGAATATCGACCGCATCCGGCGGCAGAAGGCCTCTGTTCTGCTGGCGGGCCCCGGGCTGGGCTATACGGCCCAGAGCGCGGCCCGTGCCGCCGAGACCCGGGCGCTGGTAAAAACGCTCCTGCCCGGTTTTTCCGGCAGTGCAGTGCTGGATGCGGACGGCCTGAACGCCGCCGCTGACCTGCTCCAAACGGAAAAAATGCTTCACCCTCAGGGGGAACTGATCTTAACGCCCCACCCCGGCGAGATGGCCCGGCTGACCGGACACTCTGCGGCAGAGATCAATGCGGACCGAGAAGGCATGGCGCTGCGCTATGCGAAAGCATGGAATGCTGTGGTGGTGCTGAAGGGGGCGCACACCGTCATTGCAGGGCCGGATGGCCGCTGCGCGGTCAATCCCACCGGCAACCCGGGGCTTTCCCGGGGCGGCAGCGGGGATGTGCTGGCGGGCATGACCAGCGCCCTGCTGGCCAGCGGTCTGCCTGCCTTTGAGGCCGCTGCCTGTGCCGTTTATCTCCATGGTGCAGCTGCCGACCGTGCCGCCGCCCTGCACGGGGAAACCGGGATGCTCCCGCATGATCTGCTGAATGCGCTGGGGACCCTGTTTGCCGAAAACGGGCGCTGAGCAAGGGGACGATCCCATCAAAAAAGAAACGCTTCCTTTCCTCTGGATTTGTGTTATACTGGAGCTATCCAAAACACAACGATCTGCCGGAAAGGAAGCGTTTCTTTTATGGTTCCTGCACTGGAAAAAATCATTGCCGAGAGCGACCGCATCGTCTTTTTTGGCGGCGCGGGGGTCTCCACCGAAAGCGGCATCCCCGATTTCCGCAGCGTGGACGGCCTGTACCACCAGAAGTATGATTACCCGCCCGAGACCATCCTGAGCCACACCTTCTGGGAGGAGAACCCCGAGGAGTTCTACCGATTCTACCGGGATAAGCTTATTGTGAAGGGGGCAAAGCCCAACGCTGCCCACCTGCGGCTGGCAAAGCTGGAGCGGGAGGGCAGGCTGAAAGCCATCGTCACCCAGAACATCGACGGCCTGCATCAGGCTGCGGGGGCCAAGACCGTTTACGAGCTCCACGGCAGCACCCTGCGCAACTACTGCGTGAAGTGCGGCGCGTTCTACGATGTGGACTTCATTGCCAACAGCACCGGCGTGCCCCGCTGCCCCAAGTGCGGCGGCATCGTCAAGCCGGATGTCGTTCTGTACGAGGAAGGGCTGGATGAGGAGGTGCTCTCCGGGGCTGTGTCTGCCATCCGCAAGGCGGATACCCTCATCATCGGCGGCACCAGTCTGGTGGTCTACCCGGCGGCGGGGCTCATCCGGTACTTCCGGGGCCGCCATCTGGTGGTCATCAACATGCAGCCCACCGGGGCGGATGCACAGGCCGACCTGTGCATTGCCAAGCCCATCGGTCAGGTACTGAGCGAGGACGTTTTATTGGAGGACTGAGATGAAAGCTGTCATTCTGGAAAGCTATGTCATGGAGGAAGGCGACCTCGACTGGTCGGGGGTAAAGGCGCTGGTGCCCGATACTACCAGCTATGTCCGCACGGCCTACGAGGAAATCGCCCCCCGCATTGGAGATGCGGACATCGTTCTGCTGAACAAGTGCCGCATGGATGAGGAGATCTTACAGCAGTGCCCGAACCTGAAATGGGTGGGCATCATTGCCACGGGCACCGACAACCTGGATCTGGAAGCCTGCCGCCGCCACGGCGTTGCAGTGGCCAATGTGCCGGGCTATTCTACCTACAGCGTGGCCCAGATGACCTTCAGCCTGCTGCTGGCCATCTGCCAGTGCGCGGAGCGCTACAACCGTGCCGTCAAGCAGGGATGCTGGCAGCTGGATATCCCGGAGAGCATCGGCCTGCTGCCCCAGATGGAGCTCTACGGCAAGACCTATGGCGTTTACGGCTATGGCAGCATCGGGCGGCAGTCGGCCCGCATTGCCAGAGCCTTTGGCATGGAGGTGCTGGTCTGCACCCGCACCGTCCGGCCCGAATACGCCGCTGACGGTGTGGAGTTTGTGGATTATGATACCCTGCTGAGGCGGTGCGATATCCTCAGCCTGCACTGCCCGGCCACGCCCCAGACCCGGGGCCTTGTCAACGCGGAGGCGCTGGCGAAGATGAAGCCCGGGGCCATTCTGCTCAACACGGCCCGGGGCGCGCTGGTGGATGAGGAGGCCGTGGCAGCGGCCCTCCACAGCGGTCAGCTGGGCTTTTACGGGGCCGATGCCTTTGTCGCCGAGCCTCTGCCCCAGGAAAGTCCCCTGCGGGCAGAACCCCACGCTATCCTCACACCGCACATTGCGTGGACGACCCGGGAGGCTTTGCAGAACCTGATGGACATTACCACCCGGAACCTGCGCACCTGGCTGGAAGGAAACGGCGAGCACATCGTCAACAGATAAAAAGGAGAGATGAATCATGCAGGCAACCATTCACAACGAATTCCTGACCCTGACCGTGGATACCCATGGTGCCGAAGCAGTCAGCCTGAAAAATGCCGCCGGGCAGGAGATGCTCTGGCAGGCCGACCCGGCTGTCTGGAAGCGCCACGCTCCCATCCTTTTCCCCTGGACGGGCAAGCTGACCGGCGGGGCCTTTACCCATAAGGGCAAGACCTACCCCGGCGGTCAGCACGGCTTTGCCCGGGATGTGGAGCACACCCTGCTCTGCGCCGAGGGCGACACCATCCGGCTGGAGCTGCGCTCGGATGAAAAGAGCAAGGCAGAGCGCTTCCCCTTTGATTTTGTTCTGACCAGCACCTTCCAGCTGGAGGGCAGGACGGTGCACCACACCCTGACCGTCACCAACCCCGCCGATGCCGCCGAGGAGCTGCGGTTCGGCATCGGCTACCACCCGGCGTTCCGCATCCCCTTTGATGACAAGCACACCACCACCGATTACGAGTTCCGCTTCGACCAGCCGGAGAGCCCGATGATTCTGGACGCTTACCCCAACGGTCTGCTGACCGGCAAGTGCGGTTACCGGTGGAAGAACGAGCAGAGCATCCCCCTGACAGACGATCTGTTTGAAAACGACAGCTTTTGCATGGCCGGTCTGCGCAGCCGCACGCTGGGCATCTACGAGAAGGACACCGGCAAGGGAATTGTCTGCAATGTGGAGGGCTACCCCTATACCCTCATCTGGTCGGCTCCGGCAAAGCCTGTGCGCTTTGTCTGCATTGAGCCGTGGCACTCCCTGCCCGGTGCCCAGACCGATACCCAGGAGTGGAGCCGGCGCGCCGCTGCCGCCTGCCTTGCCCCCGGCCAGACCTGGGAGACCACCCTCAGCACAACGTTTGAGCGCTGAAGCAAAGTTTGGCAAAGAAATGCAGGAACCCCTTGACAGAGGGGACTGCATTCTGATTTAATTAGAATCGATAAAAGGGAGTAAAGGGCATTCCGCAGGGCCTGCGGGGTGCTGCATGGCAGCGTCATCACGGCAGAAATGCCCGATGTCATGTGTTGGCTTGAGACTTTTGTCACAGACAGAGTGCTGTGGCAGGGGTCTCTTTTTTCTTGCCCGGCACCGGAACACAAGGAGGAAAAATAAATATGGATCTTCTGAACACATTCGCCAGTCTCTTTTCCAATTTTGGGAATCTGACCTGGCAGATGGTGGTGATGTGGGGCATCGGTGCGCTGCTCATCTACCTTGCCATCGCCAAAAAGATGGAGCCGAGCCTGCTGCTGCCCATGGGCTTTGGTGCCATTCTGGTCAACCTGCCTCTCTCGGGTGCCATCACGCAGGGGGATACGGTCGGCCCGATCTCTGCATTGTTTGAAGCGGGCATGTCCAACGAGCTGTTCCCGCTGCTGCTCTTCATAGGCATCGGTGCCATGATCGATTTTGGCCCGCTGCTGGAAAAGCCGTGGCTGATGCTCTTTGGCGCGGCGGCCCAGTTCGGCATCTTTTTCACCCTGTTTCTTGCGGGCTTCTTCTTTGACCTGAAGGATGCTGCCTCCATCGCTGTCATCGGTGCGGCAGACGGCCCTACCGCCATTTTCGTGGCCAATACGCTCAACTCCCAGTACCTCGGTGCCATCATGGTGGCAGCCTACAGCTACATGGCGCTGGTGCCCATCGTGCAGCCGCCCGTGATCCGGCTGCTGACCACGCAGAAGGAGCGCCGCATTCGGATGTCCTATGAAAAGGGCAGTGTTTCCCAGCTGACCAAGATCCTGTTTCCCATCGTGGTCACGATCATTGCAGGCATGGTGGCTCCGGCCAGTGTGGCGCTGGTGGGCTTTTTGATGTTCGGCAACCTGCTGCGGGAGTGCGGGGTGCTGAATGCGCTGAGCGAGACCGCCCAGAATGTGCTGGCAAACCTCATCACCATCGTGCTGGGCCTGACCGTTGCCGGGCAGATGACCGCCGACAAGTTCGTGCGGCCCGACACCCTGCTGATCCTTGCACTGGGTCTGGTGGCCTTCGTCTTTGATACGGCAGGCGGCGTACTGTTTGCAAAGCTGCTGAACCTTTTCCGGCCGGAGGGCAAAAAGCTGAATCCCATGATCGGTGCGGCCGGCATCTCGGCCTTCCCCATGAGCGGCCGTGTGGTCAACAAGATGGGCCTGGAAGAGGACAACCAGAATTTCCTGCTGATGTATTCCATCAGCGTCAACGTTTCGGGACAGATCGCGTCCGTCATTGCAGGCGGCCTGATCCTGACCCTGATGGTTTAACGGAGGTGATCGCATGCTTCATCTTACTTCGTGGATGACCACGCTGCCGATGATGCTGATCGGGATGGTCGGCATCATCCTTGTCATCGGTATCATTGTTCTGGCAGTGATGCTGCTCAACCGGCTGACGGGCCGGAAATAAAAGAAAAAGGCGATGCAGCTGTTCAAAACTGCATCGCCTTTTTGCTTGTGTAAGATTACAGAGTCTGGATGGCGGCCTTGATGCGCTGGGCGGCGACCTTGGTCTTTTCGGCATCGCCGAAGGCGGTCAGGCGGAAGTAGCCCTCGCCGCACTCGCCGAAGCCGACACCCGGGGTGCCGACCACGCCGCAGTTCTCCAGCAGCCAGTCGAAGAACTCCCAGCTCTTCATGCCGCCGGGGCAGCGCAGCCAGATGTAGGGGCTGTTCTTGCCGCCGCAGTACCACACGCCGCAGGCATCCAGCGCGTCAGCAATGACCTTGGCGTTCTGGCGGTAGTAATCGAGGTTGGCCTGGATCTCAGCCATGCCGCTCTCGGTGAACACGGCGGCAGCAGCGCGCTGAACGACATAGGGCACGCCGTTGAACTTGGTGGTCTGGCGGCGCAGCCACAGCTTGTTCAGGTTCATGCCCTCGCGCTCCAGCTCGTGGGGCACGATGGTGTAGCCGCAGCGGGTGCCGGTGAAGCCTGCGATCTTGGAGAAGGAGCAGATCTCAATGGCGCACTCGCGGGCACCCTCCACCTCAAAGATGCTGCGTGCCAGAGCGGGATCGGTGATGAAGCACTCGTAGGCGGCATCGTACAGGATAACGGCGTTGTTCTTTTTGGCGTAGTCCACCCAGGCCTTGAGCTGCTCGCGGGTGTAGGCGGCACCGGTGGGGTTGTTGGGGCTGCAGATGTAGATGATATCAGCCTTCACGCTGTCATCGGGCATTCCCAGGAAACCGTTCTCCTGGCTGGTGCGGCCGTAAATGATCTTGCGGCCGTCGGTCACGTTGTCGTCCACATAGGTGGGGTAAACGGGGTCCGGCACCAGAACGGTGTTGTCCACATCAAACAGGCCCAGCACGTTGGCCAGGTCGCTCTTGGCACCGTCGGAGATAAAGATCTCGTCCTCAGCCAGCTGGGTGCCGCGGCCTGCGTAGTAGCCCTGAATGGCCTGCTTCAGGAACGGATAGCCCTGCTCGGGGCCGTAGCCGTGGAAGCCCTCCTTGGTGCCCATCTCAGCGGCGGCATCCTGCATGGCGGTGACCACGCACTTTGCCAGAGGCTGGGTCACATCGCCGATGCCCAGGCGGATGATCTCCTTTTCGGGGTGTGCTTCCTGATAGGCGGCCACCTTGTGGGCAATGTCCACGAACAGGTAGCTTGCCTTCAGCTCGCCGTAATGATGATTCATTTTCATAAGTTGTTCCCTCGCTTTATATGATTGCCCGCCCTCTCAGGCCGCTTCGCGTCCAGCTCTCCCAAAGGGAGAGCCGATGCAGCGTCTACGCCAGCAGAAGCTGACCGTTGAGCCGCAATTGCCTCTCCCTTTGGGAGAGGTGGCATTGCAAAGCAATGACGGAGAGGGCGAGGATGTTAAACTTCCGCAACTCCCTCGTACACCGTGACAGCGCTGCCGGTCATCAGCAGCTGCCTGCCGGGCAGTACCCGGATGACCAGCTCACCGCCGCGCAGCTGCACATGGATATCCTGCCCGGCGGGGCAGATGCCCAGCTCGGTCAGAGCCGCCACGGTGGCACAGGTGCCGGTGCCGCAGGCCCAGGTCTCGCCGCTGCCGCGCTCCCACACCCGCATCTTCAGGTGGGCGGCATCCACCACCTGCACAAACTCGGTGTTGATGCGCTCCGGGAAGTTGGCGTGATGCTCGAACGCCGGGCCGATGGCTTCCAGCTTCAGGCTGTCCACATCCTCCACTACGGTCACGCAGTGGGGGTTGCCTACGCTGATGCAGGTCACCTTCCACGTCTTGTCCTCTACGATGAGCGGCTGATCCACCAGCGGGCCCTCGCCCATGTGGATGGCAGGCAGGTCGGTCGGCAGGGTGCTGTAAGCGCCCATCTCCACCTGCCACAGCTGTGCGCCCTGCCGGCTGATGCGCTTGACACCGCTGTTGGTGTCGATGGTCAGGACAGGCTTTTCCACCCCGTGGGTGTAGAGCCACTCGGCCACACAGCGCACGCCGTTGCCGCACATCTGGGCCTCGCTGCCGTCCGCGTTGAAGATGCGCATCCGGCCATCGGCCCCGGGGGTCACAGGGGCGCAGATGCAGATGATGCCGTCTGCACCCACGGAAAAATGCCGGGCAGAGAGCCGCTGTGCAAGCGCGGCAATGTCTGCGGGCACACCGGATGCACGGCAGTCCAGATAGATGTAATCATTGGCACAGCCCTGCATCTTGGTAAATGACAATTTCATGGAGCATTCTCCTTTACAGGCGGGGCCTCTGCGGCCATGCTGATGCAGCATGGCCGCAGAGGTTTGGTTCGTCACATATAATCATAAGAATCAAACGGGCTTCTGTCAAGCAAAAAAGAGGGCTTTGTGCAATTTTCATCGGTTTTTTCTGCCCGTAAAGGGCCGGAATGCAAAACAGGGCTTGACAAGATACGGCCCATGGGATATAAAAAGAGAGAGTGCTTTTGCGCGCCGGAGAGGGCGTGCAGGCAGAGAAGAAAGAATCATTGACAAAAGGAGACCGCGACGATGGATACTTTTGAAAAGATCCGTGCACTGCTGGCAGAGCAGCTGGATATTGACCCTGCTAAGATCACGATGGAGAGCGACATTATGAGTGATTTCGAGGCCGACAGCCTGGATATCGTGGACATGGTGATGACGCTGGAGGACGAGTTTGGCATTGAGGTGCCGGACGATGCCATCGAGAATCTGCGCACCGTGGGCGACGTGGTGGAATTTGTGGACAGCCACAAGGGCTGATAACAGTTTTGCAAAAAGGCCCCGCACCCGCAGCGCTGCACACGGCGGCACTGCAGCGGGGCTTTTAATATGAGCTCGTGCGGAACGGCTGGAACACAGGCGTTTGGCGCACGGCTTAGGAGGATATAACAAAATGGCAAAAGACAACAAGAAGCTTGTGCAGGCGATCACCAGCCAGGAAGAAAACTTTGCACAGTGGTACACCGACATCTGCGTCAAGGCAGAGCTGGTGGAGTACTCCAGTGTCAAGGGCTTCATCATCCTGCGCCCCTATGGTCAGGCCATCTGGGAGCTGATCCAGAAGGACATGGATGCCCGGTTCAAGGCAACCGGTCACGAGAACGTGGCCATGCCCGTGCTGATCCCCGAGAGCCTGCTGCAGAAGGAAGGCGAGCTGGTCAATGGCTTCGCGCCGGAGGTGGCGTGGGTCACGATGGGCGGCTCCGACAAGCTGGAAGAGCGTCTGGCGGTGCGTCCCACCAGCGAGACCATGTTCTGTGACCACTGGTCCCGCGTGCTGCACAGCTACCGTGAGCTGCCCATGAAGTACAACCAGTGGTGCAGCGTGGTGCGCTGGGAAAAGACCACCCGTCCCTTCCTGCGCAGCCGTGAGTTCTGGTGGCAGGAAGGCCACACCATCCACGAGACTGCTGCCGAGGCCGAGGCTGAGACCCAGCAGCAGCTGAACTGCTACGCGGATGTCTGCGAGCAGGATCTGGCCATCCCTGTTGTCAAGGGCCGCAAGACCGATAAGGAGAAGTTTGCCGGTGCCGAGGCTACCTATACCATCGAAGCCATGATGAAGGACGGCAAGGCCCTGCAGAGCGGCACCAGCCATTACTTCGGCGATAAGTTCAGCAAGGCTTACGACGTGACCTTTACCGGCCGCGACAACCAGCTGCATCACCCGTTCCAGACCAGCTGGGGCGTTTCCACCCGTCTGGTGGGTGCCATCATTATGACCCACGGCGATGACGACGGCCTGATCCTGCCCCCGGCAGTGGCCCCCATCCAGGTTGTGGTCGTGCCCATCGCCGCCCACAAGCCCGGCGTTTCCGAGAAGGCCGCCGAGCTGGCTGAGAAGATCAGCAAGTATGCCCGCGTCAAGCTGGACGACAGCGACAACGCCCCCGGCTGGAAGTTCTCCCAGTGGGAGATGAAGGGTGTGCCCCTGCGCCTGGAGATCGGCCCCAAGGATCTGGAAAAGAACCAGTGCGTGCTGGTCCGCCGCGATACCCGTGAAAAGATCTTCGTGAGCCTGGATGAGCTGGAGACCGCGATCCCGGCCCAGCTGGAGGCCCTGCGCAAGGACCTGTACGAGCGTGCCCTCGCCAACCGCGAGAAGCGCACCTGGGCAGCCACCACCATGGAGGAGGTCAAGGAGCTGGCCAAGGCCAACACCGGCTACATCAAGACCATGTGGTGCGGCGACCTGGCCTGCGAGATGAAGATGAAGGAAGAGGCTGGCCTGTCCAGCCGCTGCATGCCCTTCGAGCAGGAGCATATCAGCGATGTCTGCCCCTGCTGCGGCAAGCCCGCCAGCAAGATGGTCTACTGGGGCGTGGCCTACTAAGCCGCCCCACAGTCAGAGCCTGATCAGATGAAAAAGCAGCTTTCCCGTCCAAACGGGAGAGCTGCTTTTTTGTATCTGCCTATTGACAACTATGTATCTACTGTATATACTGTGAATATACAGACGCAACGGAGGCGGCAGACATGAATCTCTTCATCGATAACAAGAGCGGTGCACCCATCTACGAGCAGCTCTACACCCAGATCAAGAACCAGATTTTGAGCGGGGAACTGCAGCCGGAGGAAGCTATGCCATCCATCCGGGGGCTGGCGCGGGACCTGCGCATCAGTGTTATTACTACAAAGCGGGCCTACGATGAGCTGGAACAGGAAGGTTTTTTGTATGCCGTGCCCGCCAAGGGCTTTTTCGTGGCGGCGAAGAACACCGAGCTGCTCCGGGAAGAGAACCTGAAAAAAATCGAAGCACACCTGACGGAAGCCGTCCGGCTGGCGGCACCCTGCGGGCTGACCAAACAGGAACTGACCGAAATGTTGGAATTGCTGTGGGAGGAATGAACCATGAACGCATTAGAACTGCACGGCCTTGAAAAGCACTACCCGGATTTTGCGCTGGGGCCCATTGATCTGGAACTGCCCGGCGGCACAGTCTGCGGGCTGATCGGTGAGAACGGCGCGGGCAAGAGCACGACCATTAAGCTGATCCTGGACATGATCGATGGGGACGCTGGCACTGTGAAGCTGTTCGGGCAGGAGGGGATCACCCCGCTTGCCAAAGCCGATATCGGCGTGGTGCTGGGCGGCGAAGGCATCCCCACCTGCCTGACCGCGCCGCAGGTGGGGAAAGTGATGGCAGGCATCTATCCCAATTGGGATGCCGCCGCCTACGCCGACTGGTGCCGCCGCTTTGACCTTCCGGAGAACAAGAAGTACGCCGATTACTCCACCGGCATGAAGATGAAGCAGTGCCTTGCCGTGGCGCTTTCTCATCACCCCAAGCTGTTGCTGTTGGACGAAGCCACCAGCGGCCTGGATCCGGTGGTGCGGGATGAGCTTATCGATTTGCTGCTGGACTTTGTGCGGGATGAGAACCATGCAATTTTGATCTCGTCCCACATCGTCAGCGATTTGGAAAAGCTCTGCGATACCATTGCCTTTCTGCACAAGGGGAAGCTCCTGCTCTGTGAGGATAAGGACACCCTGCGGGAGGAGTACGCCCTCTGGCACGGCACTGCCGGGCAATTGGAGGAGCTGGATAAGAACGCCATCGTCAGCCGTCGGGTGACAGCCTACGGGGCCGAGGCACTGGTGAAGAGGGAACTTGTCCCGGCGGGCAGCACCCTGACACCGGTGAGCATCGAAGAACTGTTCGTTTTGATGGTGAAAGGGGAGAATGTGCGATGAAAGGTTTGCTGTTGAAGGATTGGTATCAAGTCAAAACAAATATGCGGACGATGTACCTCACGGTGCTGGCCGTGCTGGCGATCTGGACCCTGAGCACTTCCGGAGATTCGAGCTTTGCGGTGAATTATTCAGCTGTTTTTCTGGGGATGATGCCCGCCTACCTGCTTTCCTACGACCACGCCAGCGGGTGGACGGAGTACAGCTTTGCCCTGCCGCTGAGCAAGGAACTTCAGGTAGCAGAAAAATATCTTGTGGGTCTGCTTTGCACGGCGGTCTCTGCGGCGCTGAACGGAATTTTCTGCGGCATCCGGTTCTGGATGGGAAAACCGCTTCCTGCGATGCCGATCGGCCTTTTGCTGGGGGCGGGCGCAGCTTCCATCTTGCTGATAAACGGGATCATGCTGCCGCTGTACTACCGTTTTGGCGCAGAAAAGGCGCGGATGCTCTACATGCTGATGTTTGCCGGAATGGGTGCTGCCCTGGGCGGCGGGATGGTCCTGATGGATGCCGTTCCGGAACCGGGCGCGGCCATTGCCATTGTCGGTGTGCTGGCAGCGGTGCTGGTGCTGTATGCACTTTCCTGGAGACTGTCAGTGGCATGGTATGGAAAGTATAAGAAGTAGGCTTTTCTTTGTGCAATATAGCAATAATCCGGTAAAAAAACTGTAAAAGGGGTTGAAAAATCCGGCCCGGCGTAGTATGATAACGGGGCTGAAAGAAAAATCTTACACCAAGGAGGAGTTTGTTTCCATGTCCAGTGACCATACGGATCACCCCAAACAACGCTTCTCCTGCGATGCGGGCCGTGCAAACGTGTTAGCCGCATCCTGAACTGCATGCCCTTTGTACACCGCAGGAGTTGTAACCAGACCGATGCGGTGTATTTTTATGCCCGGAAACGGGAAACGGAGGGACCAAACCATGCAGAAGAAAAATTATGTGCAGGAGATTCTGGACATCATCCACAGCGGTCTGCCCCAGGCAGAGCTGGCTGAAAAGCTGTCCGATTACCATGAAAATGACCTGGCCGATGCCCTGACGGCCCTGACACCGGAGGAACGCCAGAAGGTGTACACCGCACTGGGCGTGGATACGGTGGCAGAGATCTTCTCCTATCTGGACGACGCAGAGCCTTACCTGAAGGAGCTGGACCCCGAGCGGGCCGCCCGGGTCATCTCCCACATGGATTCGGACGATGCCGTAGATGTTCTGGATGACCTGGAAGAGGACGATAAGGCAAAGATCGTCCACCAGCTGGACAAGGATGCCGCCGATGATGTGCAGCTGCTGCTCTCCTATCACGAGGACGAGATTGGCAGCTGCATGACCACCAACTACATCTGCATCCGCAGGGATATGACCATCCGGCAGGCCATGAGTGAGCTGGTGAAGCAGGCAGGCGAGAACGATAACATCTCCACCCTGTATGTGGTGGATGAAAATGAGCACTTTTATGGTGCCATCGACCTGAAAGACCTCATCGTGGCCCGTGCGGAGGAGCGTCTGGAAAAGCTGATCGCACGCTCCTACCCCTACGTCACCGACCACGAGAAGATCAGCGACTGCATCGACCGCATCGTGGACTACGCCGAGCGCTCGCTTCCTGTCCTGAACGACAGCGGGAAGCTGCTGGGCATCATCACCTCGGCGGATGTGGTCGAGCTGGTGGACGACGAGATGGGCGATGATTACGCAAAACTCGGCGGCTTGACCAGCGAGGAGGATTTGAACGAGGGTGTGTTCCAGAGTGTGAAAAAGCGCCTGCCCTGGCTGATCGCCCTGCTGTTCCTCGGGATGCTGGTGTCCTCGGTGGTGGGTGCGTTTGAATCGGTGGTGGCGGTGCTGCCCATCGTCATCTGCTTCCAGTCCATGGTGCTGGATATGGCCGGCAATGTGGGCACCCAGTCGCTGGCTGTGACCATCCGTGTGCTGGTGGACGAGAACCTGACCACTGCCAAAAAACTCCAGCTGCTCTGGAAGGAAATGCGGGTGGGCCTGACCAACGGTGCATTGCTGGCCGTGCTGGCGCTGGGCTTCCTGGGCGGCTACATCCACTTCTTCAAGGCCTACGCCTGGGGTGAAGCCTTCCTGCTCTCGGGCTGTGTGGGCGTATCTCTGGTCGTGGCCATGGTGATCTCCAGCCTGGTGGGCACGGTCATCCCCATGCTGTTCCATAAGATCCACATCGACCCCGCCGTGGCTTCCGGCCCGCTCATCACCACCATCAATGATCTGGTGGCTGTGGTGGTCTACTATGGCCTGGCCGCCGTGGTGCTGATCGATATGTTCCATCTGGGCTGAAATAGAGAAAGGCTGCTGCCGACAACTCCCTCAGTCACGGCTTCGCCGCGCCAGCTCCCTCTTGGAGGGAGCCTTGACGTAATGGCAATCTGTGAAAGCCTCCCTCATTGAGGGAGGTGGCATCGCGTGAGCGATGACGGAAGGAGTTTGGCAACAGCCTCTTTTTACTTATTCTGTATCCAATACCGCTGTGTCAGCGTTCCATCGGAGGAATCGAACTGCTCATCCTCCAGCACGCCGCCGTTGGCGCGGATGGTCTTTGCTGAGGCAATGTTGTAATGGTCGCAGCAGATGCGCACCTTTTCGATGTCTCGTTCTTTTGCCTTTTCCAGCGTCAGGCGAAGCATCTGGGTGGCGTAGCCGTTCTGCCGCTCCGAGGGGCGGACGCTGTACCCGATGTGCCCGCTGTAGGTCAGCAGGTAATCGTTGAGCCGGTGGCGCAGGTTGGTCATGCCCACCAGATGCTCATGCTCGTCCAGAGCCAGATACTCCGTGGCGGGCACGAGACCGGCGGGGGTTGTGGCCGGGTCTTTCAGCTTGCGGAGTTGGGCCAGCCAGGCATCGAAGTCGGCATATTTGTCCAGAGCCGAGGTGCCGTCCATCCGGGAGCCGATGGCCAGAAATTCTTCCCGGTAGGCCATTACCTGTTCCCGGTCGCCCTCATCCGGCTCCCGCAGGTGGATCTTCTGGGGTGAGGTGCGCCGGGTGGCGGTGCGGAAATCCGGAGCCTTCATCAGGCCGTGGCAGTTGCAGTAGAAGTAAAGCACACCTGCGCCCCGCAGGGAGAAGCGGGCAGAGGCATCTCCCTCGGGGTAGAGCTTGACCAGCTGCAGCTTATCGCCGGTGAGGTAGGCCAGAAACGAGATGTAATGGCTTTTCTCCATGGGGTGGTGCAGGGTGACGAAGAGCTCGTCCTCCACCCGCTCCACGGTCAGCTGATGATGCTCGTCGGCATCCTCGGCTTCGGCGATGTCCAGCGCAGGCAGGGTGATGCCGCAGCAGCTCACCACAGCCTGTCCGGTGGCGTGGAGCACATTGCCGCAGAGAGGGCAGACGTAGAGCTTGCTCCGCAGCAGGTTGGCTGCCCGGTTCCGGTTGATAATGGGTTCTCCCTGCATCAGCTCCAGCACGCTGACCCCCAGAGCCGCAGCCAGCGGTTCCAGCAGGGAGATATCGGGCAGACCCTTGGCGGTCTCCCACTTGGAAATGGTCTTGGCGCTGACAGAGAGCGTTCCGGCAAGCTCTGCCTGGGTCAGGCCCTTGGTTTCCCGCAGCTGCCGGATGGTGCTGCCTGTGACGTATGTGTTCATAATGAATGAAACCTCTCAGTCTCGCGTTGCTCGACAGCGTACGGGTTGCGGCTCCCAGCATCCACCTCGCACAAAGTATTGTGCTCGTGTCTTGCTGGCCGCGGCCCCAACAACTCCTCCCTTCATCCGCCACTGGCGGCGGTCGTCGTCGTTGCCTAATAGGGGAGCCCTTGGCAAGTCGGGCAAGCGTAATTGTTGAACCAGAGTATACTATACAAAAAAACTCCACGCAACCTACGCTGCGTGGAGTTCGTGCTTTCAGGAATTATTCGGCTTCGGTCTCGTCTTCCTCGTCCGGGTCCAGCTCCATGGTGAACACGGCCTTTTTCAGCTTGCCGCAGCCCTGGGCCTTCAAGCCGGATTTGTACGGCTCCCCGGCCAGATAGAGGGCAAAGCGGCCCTCGCAGAGCATTCCGGCAATGCTGGTGCCGGCGGTGCCCACGGTGGTATCAGCGGCTTCGTCAGCGGGCCGGGTGGGGCTGAACTCGCCCAGGGACACTTCAAACAGCTCGCTGCCCTCAAGGTCGGTCTCAAGGGTCAGGTGGTTGTCGTGCCGGACAAAGGGGGCCTTGTCGCTGGCCTGCGGGGTCACGGTGCTCACCATGACCACAGCCTTGTCACCATCGATGCGGGTGCGCCCGGCGGGCAGGTTGTTGATATCCCGCGCCATGATGAACTCGATGACACTGTCCAGACTGCTGCACAGGCCCAGATAGTTGGGGAGATTGTTCAGGGTATCGTAGATCATGGATCAGTCCTCTTTCGGGTCGGTCAGAAGCTCCTTGATGCTGGGCACAACGCCGCCCAGATTTTGCAGCTCCGACGGAATGATGATCTTGGTGGCCTTGCCGTTGGCTACCTTGGCCAGTGCTTCCAGGCTGCGCAGAGCCAGCACCTTGTCGTTGGGCATGGCCTCGTTCAGCAGGCGGATGGCATCGGCGTTGGCCTTCTGCACCGCGAGAATGGCCTGCGCCTCGCCCTCAGCTTCGAGAATGCGCTGCTGTTTGACGGCATCGGCACGGAGGATGGCGGCTTCCTTTTCGCCCTCGGCGGCGGTGATGGCGGCCTGCTTCTCACCGTCGGCCTTCAGGATGACGGCGCGCTTTTCGCGCTCTGCCTTCATCTGCTTCTCCATGGCTTCCTGGATCTCGCGCGGCGGGATGATGTTCTTGACCTCCACGCGGTTGACCTTGATGCCCCACTTGTCGGTGGCTTCATCGAGGATGGCCGTGATCTTGCCGTTGATGACATCGCGGCTGGTCAGGGTGTGATCCAGCTCCATCTCACCGATGATGTTGCGCAGGGTGGTGGCGGAAAGGCTCTCGATGGCTGCGATGGGCTGGTTGACACCGTAGGTGTAGAGCTTGGCATCCATGACTTGGAAGAACACCACGGTGTCGATCTGCATGGTGACGTTATCGCGGGTGATCACAGGCTGGGGAGGGAAGTCTGCGACCTGCTCCTTCAGGCTGACCTTTTTGGCGATCCGCTCAATGAACGGAATCTTGACATGCAGGCCGGCCGACCAGGTGTCGGAGTAGCTGCCCAGACGCTCCACAACGTACACCATGGACTGAGGCACGATGACGATGTTGGTGACGACGATGAGCAGGATGACAAAGATGAGCGCGAGGATCACGAACAGCATGATAGGCATAGAGACGCTCCTTTTTTCAGTGGTTGATGGATTCGGTCAGGATGGGTTCCACGATGAGCAGGGTGCTGTGGATCTCGGTGACCCGGCAGGCCTGCCCGGGGGTCAGGGTATCGCCGGGGGTGGCGCAGCGGGCGCTCCAATCCACGCCATCCAGCCGCACCCGGCCCGTCTGCTGGGCGGAAACGGGGGTCAGCACCCGGGCTTCCCGGCCAAGGGCGCGGTCACCGTTGGTGGGGGTGGGCTGCTTGTGCAGCCGTTTGGCCAGCGGCTTGAATGCCAGCAGGCAGACCGCGCTGACCGCAATGAACACCACCGCCTGCACCCGGAATGAGTGGGTGAACAGGCAGCAGAGCAGGGCTGCCGCGCTGCCTGCCGCAAACCAGACGGATACCATGCTGAAGGTCATGCCCTCCAGCGCCAGGAAACCGACGGCGGCAAGGAGCCAGAAAATGGGGTCAATGGACATCGAACATCCCTCCTTCTTCATTTATTATATAACAAAGACGTGGAAATGACAATATGTTGTTATTTAAGGGCGAGTGCTGCTCTGTCCAACCTCTCAGTCGCAGGCTTCGCCGCGACAGCGAAGATGACGGAGAGGTTTAATCCGTCTCCTTATACATAATCATAGTAGCTGTGGTCCGGGTTATGCCCCACCTCTTCCACCACGATGGTGAAGCCCATGGGATTCACCTCAGTGCTCTTGCCGCTGGCAAGGGTCTCCACGATGATATGTTCGGTGCGGTTGACGATGATCTCCGCAGTCTCCACCTTGCCCACCCGTTGGTAGTGCAGGATACCGCCCTCGGCACGCAGGACCCGCAGCTGGCCGGTGCGGAAGGCCTCGCAGGTGTGGCGGAGCTGTGCCAGCTGTGCCAGCACGGGGCGCAGGCGCTGTTCGTGGGCATCCCACCGGAAGAAAGCCCGGTTGAAGGGGTCCCGGTAGCCCTGCATGGCGATCTCGTCGCCGTAGTACAGGCAGGGCACACCCGGCAGGGTGTAGATGATGGCGTAGGCCATCCGCAGGCGGAGCAGGCCTTCCTCGTAGGCATCGCCGGTCACACAGCGGCCGCTCTGCCACGCGCGGCCCCGGCCATTGGCGGGCTCGTCAGCGATCACGGTCAGGGCACGCTCGGTGTCGTGAGTGGAGAGGAAGTTCAGGGCGGTGTCCATGGCCGGGGCAGGGTAGTGTTCGCAGATGGTCAGGATCTCCGTCATGGCCTGCTCGGCGGGCTTGCCCTTGACGAAATCCAGCACGGCGTTCTTGAAGGGGTAGTTCATCACGCTGTCCAGCCCCTTGCCCAGCAGATAGGTGCGGCGCTTGTTGAAGCCGAACTTGGTGGTGGCATCCTCCCACACCTCGCCCAGCAGGAACTTTTCGGGGCTGACCCGCTTGACGGCGGCGCGCACCTTCTCAATGAATTCGTCGGGCAGCTCATCGGCTACATCCAGCCGGAAGCCTGCCGCGCCGCGCCGCAGCCAGGTGTCAATGACACCGCCCGGGCCGGTGATGAACTCCACATAGGAGGGCGTCTCCTCGTTGACCTCGGGCAGGGTCTCAAAGCCCCACCAGCTGCGGTAGCCGCCCTTGTACTGGGGGCCGAAATCGTACCAGCAGCGGTAAGGGGAGTTGGGGTCGCGGTAAGCGCCGCCCTCGCCGTAGCGGCCCTCACGGTTGAAGTAGCGGCTGTCGGAACCGGTCTGGCTGAACACGCCGTCCAGCACGATGCCGATGCCGTACTTGGCGGCCTCGCGGCAGAGCACCTCAAACTCCTCGTTGGTGCCCAGCAGCGGGTCCACGTTCAGGTAGTCGGCGGTGTTGTAGCGGTGGTTGGAGTGGGCCTCAAAGATGGGGTTGAGGTAGATGAAATCCACCCCCATCTCGTGCAGGTAAGGGAGCTTTTGCTGGATGCCCTTGAGGTCGCCGCCGAAATAATCCTCATTCAGGTGGCCGCCCACCTCGTTGGGCTGCCAGAAGGGCTCGGCGTGCTTGTCGGCCTGATAGATGCGGTCGGCAAAGGGCATGGGCTTGTTCTCCACCCCTTCGCAGAAGCGGTCCGGGAAGATCTGATAGAACACCTTGCCCTTGATGCTTTCAGGGGTCTCAAAGTCCTGCTCATAGACCGTGATCTGCCAACTTTCGCCATCCTGCCAGCTGATCACGCCGCAGTTGTCGGGGCCGCGCACGATGCGGCGGAAGTCGGTGTAGAGGTCGAAGTAGTAGAAGTAGAGGCCCGGGTCATTCAGAGGCACTTCCACAGAAAAGTGGTTCTGCCTGGGGGTCTGGCCATCGAAGTTCATCCGGTAGTAGACGGGAACATCGAACTTACCCTCTTTTTTCAGGACAAGGTGCGGGTCTACATAGCCCAGCTCTTCGGGGATGCAGAGCGACAGCCGGACAGTCTGCCCGGCGCGCACCGCACCAAAGGGCTGCTTGAAATAGGGGTCAAAACTGTTGAACAGACAAGACAAGTGGGGTCGTTCCTTTCTCAAAAAAAGCCCCGGTTCCGTAATGGCTCCGGGGCAGAGATATATTTGTGCTAAACCCTTCCGTCAATGCGAAGCATTGACGGAGAGGTTTGATCAATTACTTCACAGCAGAAGCGTGCCAGATATCGCGGGCGTAATCCAGCACAGAACGGTCTGCGCTGAAGATGCCGCTGTTGGCGGTGTTCTTCAGGCTCATCTGTGCCCACTTCTCGCGATCAGCATACAGGCGCTGCAGGTCGGCCTGAGCACGGCGGTAATCCTTGAAGTCGGCCATGACCATATAAGGATCGCTGGTGCGCAGGTTCTCGGTGACCTCGTGGAAGTCCTCGCCGTTCCAGCCGCGCTCCAGGAAGTTCAGAGCGGCATTTGCCACGTCATCGCCCATGATGAAGGCGCTGGGGTGGTAGCCCACCTGCTTGAGGTTGTTGACCTCGGGGGTCAGCATACCGAAGATCAGCTCGTTCTCCTTGCCGGCGGCATCGGCGATCTCAACGTTTGCGCCGTCCAGCGTGCCCAGCGTGATGGCACCGTTCAGCATGAACTTCATGTTGCCGGTACCGGAAGCCTCGGTGCCAGCCAGAGAGATCTGCTCAGAGACCTCAGCGGCGGGCATCAGGTGCTCGCTCAGGGAGACGCAGTACTCTTCCAGATAGACCACGCGCAGCTTGTCGCGCACGGCGGGATCATTGTTGATCAGGTCGCCCAGCTTGCAGATCATCCGGATCATCTGCTTGGCCATGTAGTAGCCGGGGGCAGCCTTTGCGCCGAAGATGTAGGTCTTGGGGATAAAGTCGGCGTTGGGGTTCTCCTTCAGGTACAGGTACTGTGCAGCGATGTTCAGCGCATTTAGGTGCTGGCGCTTATACTCGTGCATACGCTTGACCTGGCAGTCAAAGATGGAATTGGGGTCGATGACCTGACCGGTGCTCTTTGCCAGATAGCTTGCAAAGTCCTTCTTGTTGGCCAGCTTGATCTCGTTCAGCTTCTTCAGCACGGTCTTGTCGTCGGCGTACTTGTTCAGCTTGGTCAGATCGGAAGCATCGTGCTTGTAGCCGTCGCCGATGGTCTCATCCAGCAGCTTGCACAGGCCGGGGTTAGAGGCCAGCAGCCAGCGGCGGTATGCAATGCCGTTGGTCACGTTCTTGAAGGCGTTGGGCTTGAACAGGTAGTAATCGTGGAAAACGCTCTCCTTGATGATCTCGCTGTGCAGCTTGGAAACGCCGTTGATGCTGTTGGCGGTGTAGGCGCAGATATTGGCCATGCGCACCTGATTGTCGCCGATCAGTGCCATGTAGTCGATCTTGC